>Ga0315277_10000092_pt1 | contig 147332 bp, 134 predicted proteins | sample YL17G05_15_MG_FD_203695 | JGI IMG/M metagenome (GOLD analysis project Ga0315277, IMG submission 203695) | Sediment microbial communities from Yellowstone Lake, YNP, Wyoming, USA - YL17G05_15 | ecosystem: Environmental > Aquatic > Freshwater > Lake > Sediment | place: USA: Wyoming | collected...
TCAGGGGCTGCAAGGTGTTTCTTTTTTTGTTCTTGTCAGGGTTATCTTTACCGACTTGATCAACCCTATCCGGTCCCTAAAACTATGCCTGGTTTGTTAAAGTGCGAGTTTTTTCAGTGGACTCATATATTATATACTACAAATAAGACCGGATGGTCGGTGGGCAGTTAACAACACAATTGCTTTGCATCATCAGAAATTTGGGCCTCAATCTGGCTTTGTGCCTGGGCCAAATCGAGCGGCGCTTCGTCGCTCGAACCGACATCCTGCTTCCAGGCGACCACCCCTACCGTGTCGAGCAAGACCAGCGCCGGGGTGGAAGATCTCGTTGTCGAGGGGGGCAAAGACGACCACCAGGTAATACTTGGAATGACCAGTCATATTACTTTCCTTCCATAGCCAACAGGGCTGTAATTTGTTCTTCAACCTCTGCCATGACAAATGGCTTATCATAGCTGTGTGGCTCATCTCGCATCCAGAATACTTCTCCATTGCTATTCAGGAGCACAAGAGCAGGCGTGCGGACAACATGGTAATAATCAGCCACATCCGGGCGTTGATCGAAATTAATCCAGATGGTGTTGATGCGCAGGTGTTCAGGAGGATACCAGAATGCTATTTGTGTGGCCGCCTTGCGAACGACTTTCATCTGGCAATCACATCCGTCTGAGAGCGAGAAAAAGAGCAGCACCGGTTGATCGTTAAGTTCCAGGGGCGGGTGGACCGTAAACCATCCTTGTTGAGCAGCTTTGATTCCCAAAACGCCCACCACCAGGAGTGCGAAACCAAACAGGAATTTAACGCGTGAACGCTGTATCATCAGGCAATCCATAGAAAGTAGAATCCTACTCCTATGACAATCACCCCGCTGGCCTTTTCGATCACATCCGACCAGCGTCCCAGCTTTTGAAAACTTTTTAGTACACCGGTGAACGTCCCGGCCAGCACTACCGGCACACCGCGTCCCAAAGCATAGATGAAAAGAAGTGCGGCTCCATACAGCAGCGCCCCTTTTGCCATCACGTATGTCAGGATGGCTGCCAGCACGGGGGTGGCGCACTGCGAGGCCACCAAGCCGGAGACCAAGCCAAGGGCCAGCGCACCGGGGATGCCCTTCAGCCCGATGCGCTCGCGCAGCCCGCCAAACCACATAGGCAGGTTGAGCTTCAGCACGCCGAGCATGTTCAATCCGATCACAAAACAGATTCCGGCCACAAGGTAATACCACCAACGCGTGACCGCCCCAATCAACCCGCCAATCAAAGCAGCCGCCACGCCCAGCAGCATGAAGGTGAAGGCCAACCCGATGGCGAAGGCCAACGAGAGCGTGAAAGCGCGAGCGCGCGGCAGGTCGCGGGAGCTGCCGACGTAACCAATCACCAGCGGAATCATCGCCACGTTACAGGGTCCAATACTGGTGAGTATGCCGCCCAAAAAGACGAGCGTAAAAGCCAGCAGGGATGCGTTTTCAAGGAGAGTGAAGTCAAGATCCATGAGGGTTAATTTCCTATCAGGACTTGTAGTGTGGCGCGGAACTGGTCGGGGGGCATGGCACCGATGAAAATCTGGCGCAAGCCGTTGGCATCGTAAAAGACCAGGGTGGGGATGGATTGCAGTCCCTCACGGCGCATCAGGTTGGTGTTGCGCTGGTCGTACACGTCCACGTCTATCAACACAACCGAGTCTTGAAAGTCGGGATAAACATCTGCCACAATGCCCATCATCTCTTTGCAGGGAATGCAATTGAGTGAGTGTAGAAAGACGAAGGTCGGTCGTCTTTCCTTGAGAGCCTGGTCTAGTTGGGCTTCGAGTGAGGCGGTGGAGGTGGGGCTATCACTGGCACTTTTGAACACAAAGACTGCAATTAATACCAGGGTAATACCCGCCAGAATCGGCAAGGTGGGCGGTTGCTTGCGGACAGGGCGTTTGCGTTTGGGCATTATTTATCCTCCGATTGGGCAAACTGCCGGAGTACCGGGGGAATGCCGAGAAGCAGGAGTAGGGTCACAATGGTCGCCGAAGTGAGACACCAGATGCACACGGCTTTGATAACGAAGGGTTCGAGATAGGTGAGATAGAGCGAGAAAATCACGGCGAAGAATGCCATGCTAAAATAACCAATAGCGGCGGGTTTTTCGAATCTGGGAAGATATTTGCGCGCAAGCCAGGTTGCGAGCAGACCAAGATAACCGAGCAATCCGAACACGCCGACAGGCAGGATATCGAGCAATTTTGCATAGCGGCTTTGTTGGACAGTGTTGCAATCGCCAACTAGTCCGCAGAAGGCTTCTACCGACTGGGTTTCCACATAGGAGAGATAACTTGCCACGCCAATGCCTATCACAATCAATACAGGGATGAGCCAGTCGGCCCAGGCAGGAAAGGAAAATGCTTTGCCGATGGTGAAAGCAATCAGACTGTAGATCAGCGCGACGACCATAAGCGCCATGATGACCATTGCCAGCGTGAAACCGTTGTCTCGTATTTCAGCCGGGGAAGCGGGAGCGCTGTCGGCGGGTATGGGGGCTTCGGTAACAGCGTGCAGGTTGGGGGTCGGGGTGGATGCGAGGGCGTCTGGAACATCCATACGTGTGGGGATCTGCGGTCGCTCGACGCCGCCTGCCCGGAGGTAGGTTTCGATCAGCGCTGGCAAAATGATTGGAATATCTTCGTCGATCAACACCTGATTTCCGATGATGAGCAAAGGTAAGTCCACCTTTTCCTTTGGAATGCCGAAGCTGGCTGCCACCTGATAGAGGTATTCGACGTCCTCGGAAGTCACGATATCCACCATCTCAATCGTTACTTGTTCGCTATATTGTTCACGCGCCAGTTTCAGCACTGGTCCGGTAATGAGCTGGCAGTCATGGCAATCAAGTGTGGAGAACAGAACGACGTGAACAGCGGCCACTTCGATCAGTGGTCGTGGCGTCAGCGTGGGGGGCAGGGCTTGGGATGAAAAGGCTTCCAAGCCGGGGATTTCGGGCCAGTTCACGCCCCCCTGGGCAAGATAACGCTCGATCAGGCCGGACAGTTCCTCGGGAATTTGACGTGGACCGATCAGCACATGCTCGCCGATGACCAGGAATGGCACGCCTGTGCGCTCACGGGGGATGCCGTAGGCAGCCGCGACCTCGTAGAGGCGGTTCACATCATCCATCGTTTTGACTTCGACCAGCAGGATTTCCAATTGTGAGCCGTATTTTTCCTGCAAAGGCGGCAGAACGTTGTCGAGCACCTCGTGGCAGTGGGGACAGCCGACCATCCAGAACAGCACGGCGCACACGACAGGCTGTGGCAGACCCTCGTCGCAGATGTGACAGGCCTTGAAAGTTGGAGTGGGAGATGGTGTGGTCTGTGAAGCGGTTGCTTCGTGGGCGGGGAAAACGGTCAGGGCAACGGCCAACATGCTCAGGGTCAGGAGCGAAGCGGGGCGGAAACGCATTAGTGCAATTTCTCCTTCTGATCCACAATGATGCCTTGCGCGGCTTCCAGGGCGGCGGCTTCGGGGTCGGCTTTGCAATCGGCCAGCGCGCTGAGATATTTTTGCACCACATCGCTGGTGTGCAGGGTTTCGCCCAGCGTACGGGCGGCTGTATGCAGTTCTTCGGTTAGCATGGTTCTGCCTCCAAAATTTTGATCAGCCGCCGTAGCCGCACCCGCTGCGTTTGGCGTTGGGTGCGAAGGGGATGCCGGCTGCCTTGCTAATCACTTCATCCACGGCGCGGAACAAGAGGCTAACTTCTTTTTCGGGCTGGCGATATTCCTTCACCAAAGGTAGGTCTTCCATTTCGAGTTCCAGGCGGTTCAATTCGGCGGCGTGCTGACCATCGGCATCGCAGCCCCGTTGCAGGGCGTTCTGATGAGCGCGCATTTCGGCGTATAGTTTCTTAGCCGTCAAGTCGCTGTTGACCGCTTTGAGCGCACCCATGAAGGCGCGGTATTCGGGCGTCTGGCTGAGTCGTTCGCCCAGGGCGCGGGCCGTTCCCAGGACTTCGGCGGTCTGTGGCTGGGTTATGGGAGGGCTGATTACAGGTTGCACATCCATTACAAGTTCCTTTCTAGGTTTATTCCAGAAAAACAATCTGACTTTCGGCGGAAGGGAAGAGATTTGCTTCGACTTCCAGCGCCTTGAGAATGGCCGCCGGCACGATGCAACTGTTGCGGCAAATGAATTTTTCTGCGGCGCGGTACACTTCCGTTGTAAGTAGATTAGTGCTCATTTCGTGGGCAATATCGAGCGATTTCAAAACCTCAGCCAGTTTCTGGATGTGTTCGCAGGTGGTAACAAACTCGACTGCCACGTGTGTCATATCCGTGCGGCGGGCTTCGATGGTAGTTTCTTGATTGCATTGCCCAGCTTTGACCCAGATCATGCTCATGAAGTTTCCCTTAACTTTGCAGCAGGTGTTTCATTTTTAGGAGAGCCTGAACGTTTGGCGGGCACAGGCCATACTCCTGCAAGCGGGCGTACAAAAGTTGTAACATCCGCTGACTCACTTTGAGAAACGTCCCGGTATCTCCTAGCCTTGCCAGGTCAAATGCGGCTACCAACACGTTTCCCAAAGTTCGAGCGGATACGGCTACTCGGTCTGGACGCATCCAGGCAGCCCAGCCGAAAGGTTCACCGGGCGAACTCAACTCGACGTGGACTTCCCCTCTGCATTGCCCTGTTTCCGTGTTGACGGTCAAATGCAAATCCACTTTCCCTTCTCGCAGTAGAAACAGCCGTTCATCCTGACCGTCTTCGGTAACAATGACCTGACCAGAGGCAACCTTATGGATTCTTCCGCAATTTGCCAGCATTCTCAATTCGGCTTCGCTCAACATGGTTGCCAATGGACTGGCGCGCAATGCCTGAATGACTTTACCACTCATCTTGTTTTTCCAATATCCCGTTGAATATGACCTGAGATCTCACGGTAATTCATACCAGCACTCCTGGGGCAATTTCAGCATGAAAACAGGATAAAAGCCGTGAATGGCGGCCACGTTGTTCTTCCGGCAGAATTCCAAGGCTGCATCTGATTCGGTGCCGGGAGGCATCCAGAAATATGGGATTTCAATCACGCTGCAGGCTTCGGCAATTTGAGCGCTGACCAAAGCCGGTGCAGCGGTGACGACGACATCCGGGATATTCGGCAGGTCGGCCAGGGAGCAGTAGCTGGGCTGGCCGTCAATGGCCTTATATTTCGGATTAACGGGCATGGCGTTATGACCATGCACTCTGGGCGCCTGGAGGAGTTCGTTTCCATACTTGGAAGGGTCCTGCGAGGCGCCCATCACGGCAAAAGTGTGCGAGGTTTGAAGTAGAGACGCGATCAGGCTCATCGAATCACTCCTTTACGAAGTCGTCCTCACCGCAGTCTGCTTATGCGCCTGACGACTCAGATAGCGGTAGAACAGGCTGGCGGTCAACATTTGCAGGATCATGGCAAGGGCCACCGGTAAGCCAACCAGTTTTGGGAAACTGGCAAAAGCCAGCCCAACAGCGATGGGCAGGTTCTTCATGCCGGACGAATAAGTCACCGCGATGCGCTGTTCCCAGTTGAAAGTGAAGCGTCCAAGCCAGTGGGGGATCAGGAATCCCAATGGAAAGATGAGGATCACCGCACCCAAAAGAGAAGGAACCAGCGGCCAGCGCTCCCGGATCAGCAGCACGTTGACGTTGCAGATGGCAAACATCAACAGGACTGCCGTAAGCGCCGATAACGCCGGCATGAGCGGCAGATAGGGCTTCGGATTCCAGAAACGGTCGGCCAGCCAGCGGACGGTAATTCCCAGCGCCAGCGGAATGAGCAAGATAAAGGCCAACTGCTGGAACATGCTCCAGGGGTTGACGGCCACGCTCGAACCAGCCAGCAGCGCCATCAGGGGTGGGATAAGAAAGGGCGCCAGAATCATGGTTAGGGCGTTGATTGCCATGCCCAGCGGAACGTCGCCCTTGAGAAGCGCGGTCCACACGGCGGCCATCCCTGCGCAGGGAACCACCCCCACCAGGATGACGCCGACTGCCAGTTGAGAATCATTTACCAGCAGGCGAGCCAGCACCCAGCACACCAGCGGCATATAAACAAAATTCAACAGCAGCCCGGCCAAAACATGGAACGGCTGGCGCACCACCAGCGCAAACTGGCGCGGGTGAATGGTGAGGCTGATGAACAGGATCATCAAGAAAGTGAGCACCTGCGAATAGGCCTGGAGTGCCTTGCCAGGGGCCGATGTCCACATGCCCAACAGCAAACCAAGCGCCACTGCGCTGATAATGATGCCCTGATATTGCTTGCGGATGAACTCCGCAAAAGTCAGGAGTTGTTTCATGATTTCTCACCCTGATACAGGCGCGCGTTTTTTTACGTCGTACTTGTCCAGTTCGGCTTTCAGCATATTCTTGGATTGGGTGACCACCTTGTTTTTCTTGATCACCTGACGAATGTAGCCCTGGGAGGGGAATTCGATGGCATCCTGCGTGCAGTTCGTGGCGCAGGTGGTGCATCCGACCATGCAGTCGAGCGGGGCGACGACGATCGGCTTGTTGGCCTCGTAATCGAAGGCATAGACGTTCTTGCCGCAGGATGTGACGCACAGGCCGTCTCCGATGCAGCGCTCAGCAACGACGGTGGGAAACCACTGTATTTGCTCGCGCGGAATGCCGTGCCAGAGATTGGGGGTTTTGTTTTCAGACATGAGAGTTATTCCTATCTTGAGAAGATGTTGTTGATGGGTAGATTGGATGAAGCACATTCATTGCATCCTCCACCTTGTCTGTATTCAAATGATAAAAAATGCTGCGCCCGGTCTTGTTATCGATCGGTGTCAGGGCTAACTTGCTGTAGCCCAGACTGCGGATGTTGCCCTTGCCGAAGGTGCAACCCGTCACGACCTGCACGCCATCCGCAAAGCAGGTGGAACAGTGATTGCGGTCAATCTCGACCAAGGCAGTCAACTGGCCATCCGGCGCGTGCTGTACACCCAAGGCTTGCATGGCGGCTTCCGCGGCGCGCAAGCCGAGAGGCATGGCTGGGCATTTGTGTCCGTGCAGTGCCAGACCAACTTTGTAAACTTCATCGTTGCGATTTATGCTGAAAAATCTCCTTTAGACTTCCGAAGTCACGGGGACTTCGGAAGTCTGGAAGGTTTTACCGCTCAATCAACACAGGCTTTTCATAGCCAGAGCACGGGATGCACACTGGCTGGCCGTCTTTCATGCGTACGTAGCGGTCAAAAACGTATTCGCCGCACACGCTGCATTTGGTTTTGTTGAACGAGCCTTTGACTGGCTTGTAGGTGAAATCGGGTTTGGCTTCCACTTTGAACACGGCTTCGTCGGGCTGATCGTAGAACCACTGGATAACCTCCCGGCGCACCTCCAGCGGAATTTGCGAAGGCTCGATGCCCTTTTTGCGGTAGGCGAAGAACTCGAACTTGCCCATCGCGTCGATGAAATCGGGCAGGAGTGAATAGCGCACCGCGCCCTTTTGCGGGTGGTAGAAGATCGCCGCCAATTTGCCAAAGAAGGTTTTAGCGATCAGCACCTTGCCGTAGGTCGCACCGGTGGTGATTTGCAGCCCATCCATCATGCAGGTCTGCGGGTGTCCCTCGCCCAATTCGGGGAAGATAAAGAACCCGTGGTCGGCTTCGTGTTCCGCGCCGAGATACTCGAGCGCCAGTTTGCCCATGCGGTAGCCAATCGGCATGAAGGGACATTCGTGGCCGTGAAATTCAAAGGCCCATTCGGGTGGGATGTGTTGCGTTGTCATTTTGAAATCTCCTTTCGTGAATGCCCTCTCCCAGCGGAAGAGGATTTGAGAGTGAGGGCTACATCAAACCAATATTGTGTCCAATCAACTACATTAGGAAACCATTTTTATCCCAGGAGCTTAACCAGGAGCTGTGCTGCAAATGCCAACATGATCAGGCCCAGGCCTGCCTTGATCATTTTAATTTTGATCTTCATGCTGACCCTTGCCCCGAGATTTCCGCCGATGAGAACAGCAATGCCGGTCACGGCGATCAAGGGAAGATCGAAATGGTGGGAGGTCGCATGACCGATGATCCCGGCCAGCGCCGAAAACGAGATGATCAAGTGAGATGAGCCCGCCGCGATTTTCGTCGGGAACTTGCATACGTAGACCATGAACGGAACAATGAAAATGCCGCCGCCAACGCCCAGCAGGCCAGCGAGGAATCCTACGGCCAGACCGAAAACCGCAATGAGCACGTACATGGCAGTGGACAGATGTATGGGCGAATTTTCCTCGACCTTTTCCTTCTCCCAGTAGGAGTAGATCATCCTTGCGCCCACGCCCAGCAGGAAAACCACGAACACCCACAGCAAAACCGTCGTCTCGAAAGATTTGGACAGGGCCCCGCCCGCAAAGGCGCCAATACTGATGCCCGGCGCAAATATGAGGGAGATCTTGTAATCGATCATCTTTTTACGATAGAAAATATAACCCGCTGATAATGAAGTGATGAGATTCAATACCAGGGACGTGGAAGTGGAAAGCAAAATCGAATAACCGAGCAGGATCAACAGCGGCGAGTACACCGATCCCCCACCCTGACCGAACATCGAAAATATAAAAGCGATTAGAAAGGAAATAATGACAGCAGCCAGCAGCGTAGAATTAATATCCATAATGATTGATCCTCCATAACCTGCTATTTGCGTGTCCGGTCCTGACTTCACGAAGACCGGCCATGACTCCTGTACCTCTGCACACGCAGGAGTTGCCGGTGTAGAGGTACAGAATGTATCATTCTATCCTTCCATGAGCGCGTTGGTCAGGAAGGTGGTGATCTCCGCTGGCGACGGGATGCGCCCGTAGGAGACCAGTTTTTCATTGATGACCAGCCCGGGCGTGGACATGATGTTGTAGGCCATGATGTCAGCATAATCGGTCACCTTGACCACTTCCGCCTCGATGGCCAGTCCTTCCACCGCCTGGCGGGTGAGCGCTTCCAGTTTCTTGCAGTTTGAACAGCCGGAACCAAGAACTTTAATGATAAGCATGTTTCGACTTCTCCTTTTTGGAATTGGTTTGGTGTTAATCTGTGGATAATGTTTCTGCAGCAGTCGTTTTTTGTTGATTAAGGCGATTCACCATCCAGAGTAAGAAGGCTAGGATGCCCAGGAAAAGGACCAAGTAGAGTGCCACCAGCCCAATGCTGGCACCGTCCACCCAGGCGCCGTAGATCAGGCCGGCCAGGGTGCTGAAGAGTGCCACCCAGGCTACATACGTCCAGGACTTGAGTTTGCCGATGATGGTCGAGACGATCAGGATGCTCTGCAGGCTGAGTTCGGGATCGGCCATCAGGTAGGCTAGCAGCGGGCCGCGATGCATCCCCAGACTGAGGAACATCTGCGCGATCGGCACTTCCACTAGCGTCGGGAAGTACATGAACACGCCGAAAATCACGCCCGCTAGGTTGCCCAGCAGGGTGTTCTGCCCGGCCAGGGTCTCGATCCATTCGGGTTTGATCAAGACCCGGATCACACCCACTGCAAAAACGCCCACCACCAGCAGGGGGAAGATCTGCTTGATGAAGCGCCAGGATTCCCACAGCCAGTCGCGCAGTTCGTCACGGCTCAGGCCTTTCCAGGCCAGGAGGGTCAGCGCAAGCAACGCCAGCAGGACGCCGAAGAACTTGCCAGTGATCAGGATGTCCAGCCCTCCAGCGTGGGGGCTCATGCCGAGCGAGGCCACCAGCAGGGTCAGCCCCACCAGGCCCATGGCGATCCACGTCCAAGGAGTGAATTTCTCATGAATTTTCTCCAGCCCCTTCCAGGATGCCTGACCGATAAGCACCAGCAGGCCGATCAAGATGGCGCCCTGGGCAGTGACACCCTCCTCGCCCTTGCTGGCATCGTAGGGGACCAGGTTGTAGAGAAAATCCTGGAAGCGGTCCATGCCGGAGACGGGCAGGGTGAACTGGGTGTAGGTGGCCGTCAGCAGGCCGACCTTGAGCGTGCCGGAAAGCAGCAGCGCCACCAGGATGAGCAGGAAGGCCAGGGCAGCGCGGGGCATACCTTTCCGGCTCTGACCGGCGAACATTTCATCAGTGGCTTTGTCATGAGCGGCATCGTCTTTGCGAAAGATAAGCGCCATGATCAGGCCAATGCCGATGCCGAATGCCAGCGAGAGGAACAGGCGTGCAAACGCCAGGTCCGCGCCGATGACCCCGCCAGTGTAGACCAGTGCCAGGATGTTAGCGGCCGGGGCAAAGAACAGGAAGGTGATGGCCGGGCCAAGTCCCGCACCCTTTTTGTAAATCCCCGCAAAGAGCGGCACGATGGTGCAGGAACACACCGCCAGCACCGAGCCAGCCAGTGCGGCAGCCGGGTAGGAAATCCACTTGGGTGTGTTGCGTCCCAGGAAGCGCGTCACCGATTCCTTGGGGATGAGCGCCGTCATTGCGCCCGCGATATAGAAAGCGGGGAGCAGGCACAAGAGGACGTGCGCGGCGAGGTAGGCTGCCAGGTTGCCCAGCCCACCATACAGGAGTTTTGAGAGAAAACCAAGGATATCCATATCAGAGTTGTCCTTCTTCTTTGGGTAAAAACTGCTCGATGGCATCCAGGGCGTGGGCGGCGTAGATCGAACCCGGCCCGCCGCCCATCAGCAACCCCACACCCACTGCTTCCAACAGCTCTGGGCGAGTTGCTCCGGCTTCAACGGCGTCGTGCACGTGGTAGGCAATGCAGCCTTCACAACCTACAACGATGCTGATTGCCAGGGCCATCATTTCTTTAACCTTGCGGCTCAGGGCGCCATCTTCTACCGCTTTTTTATGCAGCCGGGCGAAGCCGATCATCGGGCCGGGGATTTCCTGGCCGAGTTGCGTCAAGCGTTCTTCAAGATGTTGGTGATACTCTACAAAATTGGTTTTCACATAAACCTTTCAATCAGCAGCGATCTTGCTTTGAAGTTGGTCTATCTTTTCCTTGGCTGCCCGCGCTGCGTCCCGGTAGAGTTTTGCCACCGCTTGCTCGTCTACGGTTTGCATGGGCGTCAGGGATTTGATTTCATCGAAGGAAAGCCCCGTTTCCAGGACCAGAGCGGCAGTGCCGAACATGACCTGCGCTGCCAGGAGGCGAGAATCGTTTTCGGCAAATCCGGCCTCGACCCCGGCTTGGGTCATGCCCTCCAGAGCTGGCAGCAGCGAGCGCATAGCCGCCCCCGAAAGGCCGACGCACCAGTTCATCTGTTCGTCGTGCACTTCGAGGGTTTTGCCCAGCGCTGCCAGAATGGGCTCAGTTAGCGCTTTTGCCTCAAACTTGACCGCTGTGCCGTAGACGACCGGGTTCATGCCCTTCCCGACCAGAGAGGGCGCATTGGGCATCACCCGCACTACCGCAACACCTGCTGGGAGGAGCGCCTCTAGCCGCGCCAGGGGGATGGCGGCGGCAAAGGAGACGACCACCTGCCGGGGCGTGAGCAAGGTAGCCAATTGGCGCAGAATGGCAGGGGTGTTATTGGGCGGCGTAGCGAGCAGAAAAACGTCCGCTTGGCATATGGGGGCATCGGTCAGAGACACAAGGCGGGCATTGAACTCCTTTGCTGCCGATTCGGCGCGTGAAGAGTTTGAATCACAGATGAGGATCCCTTCGGCGGGAATTCCCACCGCCAGCAGGCGGGTCACTAGGCTGCGCCCGACATTCCCCATCCCGATGATGGCATAGGTTGTTGTCTGCATCATGCCTCGCTTTCATATTCGGTATTTTGAATGTATTTAATCAAAATGAATGCCCCCGCCTCGCGAGGGCATTCTCACTTACGTCTTTTTAGCGCAGAAATATTTCCTTTGCAGCCAGAAGGCAACGTTGACCAGCCCAATCATCACTGGCACTTCCACCAGCGGACCGATCACGGCGGCGAACGCCTGCCCGGACGAAATGCCAAACACTGCCACTGCCACCGCGATGGCCAGCTCAAAATTGTTGCTGGCCGCGGTGAACGAAAGAGTCACCGTCTGTGGGTAGGTGGCGCCGACCGCTCTGCTCATCCAGAAGCTGACCAGGAACATGGTGATGAAGTAGATGAGCAGTGGGATGGCGATGCGCACCACATCCAGCGGGATGGTGACGATCAGCTCGCCCTTCAGGCTGAACATGACCACGATGGTGAAGAGCAAGGCCGCCAGGGTAAGTGGGCTGATCTTGGGGATGAATTTCGTATGGTACCACTCCTTGCCCTTGATCTGCACCAACACCAGGCGTGTCAGGAAACCGGCGATGAAAGGTATGCCCAGGTAGATGAAAACGCTCTTGGCAATCTCACCGATGGTGATATCCACAACCTTACTGGACATACCAAACCAGGTAGGAAGGACGGTGATAAATATGTAAGCATAAACACTGTAGAAGAATACCTGGAACAGGCTGTTGAAAGCTACCAGTCCGGCGGCGTATTCGGTATCCCCTTTTGCAAGTTCGTTCCAGACGATGACCATCGCAATGCAGCGCGCCAGCCCGATCAGGATCAGGCCAGTCATGTACTCTGGGTAGCCGCGCAGGAAAATGATTGCCAGGACGAACATCAGGATCGGGCCGATCACCCAGTTTTGCAGCAGTGAAAGCCCCAGCACTTTCCAGTTTCGGAAAACATCACCCAATTCATCGTAGCGGACTTTCGCCAGCGGCGGGTACATCATCAGGATCAAACCGATGGCTATCGGGATATTTGTCGTTCCAATCGAAACGCCAGTGTTGATCTTTTGCACCGCGGCGGGGAACAAGAAACCAGTACCCACGCCAACGGCCATCGCCAGGAAGATCCACAACGTCAGGTAGCGGTCGAGGAAGGAAAGCTGGCGGGTGACGCCGGTAGTTTGGGAGGCAGCAGTCGTTTTCGTGGAAGCCATGTTATGCTGCCTCCATCTCGGTGTCCGCCAGCCAGGTGGTTACTTCGGCCTCGGAGGGAATGCGGCCGGCACACACCAGCTTCTCATTCACCACCAGGCCGGGTGTAGCCATGATGGGGTATTTCTTGATCTCCGCCCAATCCGTTACCTTGATGAATTCAGCCTGCATGCCCATCGTCGCGGCTGCATTACGGGCGATGCTCTCGACTTTCTTGCAGTTTTCACAGCCAGAACCTAATACTTTGATAGTGAGCATTTTTACCTCCTTTGTCGGTTTGACATGGATTTTATGGCTTGTAGACGATTTCGATTTTGGGATCGATAATGATCTCAGATTTCACCGAGTTTGCTACCAGGCTGTATTTCTGTGCCGATTGCAAGGCTCGGCGGGCACGCGCTTCGACGACAGTCGATTCTTCGCCATCTGCCGCGATGCGGACAACCGGCCAAAAACGCAGGTGGGTGAATATTTCAGTCCGATCCAGTTCCACCAGCTTCGTGCCTTCGGCGTGGCACTTGTAGGAAAGCAATTTCAGCTTGAACCTTTCTGCCGCCCAGATGAACATCATCATGATGCAGGTGTTGGCGGCTGCCACGAAGGCGTCTTCGGGAGTGAACACACCCGGGTGACCTTGTGCGTCAGGTGGGGCCGAAAAGTCCATCTCTGGCCCGTTACCCATAACGATGTGTCCCCAGTGCTCCCCCTTCCACGAGACGGTCGTGTGATAAATTGCGGTCTGGCTCATTGGGCAGTCTCCTTGTTCCAAAAAGCTGAATATTCGCGCAGAATGGTGGCACTGTAAATTAGTTCAGAATCGGCGGGGACTGGATTATAAATTTTGACATTGTCCATCATTTCGCGCAGGGTGGTGTCGCCAGGTATTTTGCCCGCCTCACGGAACTGCTGGAAGATGAGCGGTAGACCGACGATGGTGATCTCCTGCCCATCAATGTTGACCTTTTGAATTGGGATGCCTGACCCACACAAGCAGGTCGCGGCTGCTGCTTCGGCAGTCGTTTCTCCTTGAAGTTCGTGTGTTACCTCAGATTTAATGAATCCACCGGCGCCCCGATCCCAATGCTGGTCAAGCAACTCATCCACCAGCTCAGCGATTTGTTCAGCGGTCACATCAACTGCCTGAAGGCCGGCAGCGTTCAGACGACGTTTCCCTTTCGGTTGGGCGAGGCTGTTTTTGGTGATCAGGTCCTGCACCATCACACTGGCAGCCGGTTTGCTGGAATACATTTCGGTGGCACGTGCTGCACAGAGCAGCTCACAGCCATCCACGGTAATTGTTGGATAGAAGCGCGCAAAGGCGCGGTCGCCTTCACCGCCAGCCAGGAAGAGCGGCAGGCAGATGGTCACGGTATCGTTGGGACGCAGTTGCTCCAGCACTTTCAAGGCAGCCAGACGAGTCACCGTGCCTTCCGGCAGTTCTTCCCCTGAGCAGGCTACAATGCCCACTTTTTTCTTCGGCAGGTCAACCATTCTTGCCCCCCTTTTTTCCCTGGAAGAGGGATTGGAGGTGAGGGTTTGAACCAAGATCGTCCACGATTTCAGCGATCTCCTCCGCCAGCGCACGCGCCAACCGCTCCCCTCCTTCATTAAGTTTAGCGATCCCTTGCGGCTTGAACTGCTTGTAGCGCCGGTAAACATCCAAAATAGAAAAGTCTCTGGCAACCGTTCCGCCGCTCTCCTGCACCATCTTGGTGGCGCAGGCTAACTTACAGCCATCAATCGTAATGGCTGGATTCTCTCCCACCGCTGAGCGAGCAGCTTCATCCCCAAGGACAAGCCTGGATAATGCGACCAATTGTGTCGCTTCGGGGCGTAGATCCTCGGTCACGTCATACGCCGCTTCACGGCTGACAGTGCCATAGGTCTTGCCGATCCCGCTGCATGGGATGATAACAACTTTAGGTTTGGGATTTTGTTCCGTCATCCCTTTTTGACCTCCTGCTCGGCTTCCACCTTCATCCTGGTGAAATAAGTATGTGGGTCAAGCAGTCGGGAGCGCTCGGTTTCCCAATCCGTCGCTTCGATCACTGCCAGCCAGCCAGTTCCAAACGGATCCTGGTTGATTGCTTCGGGAGCCGTTACCATTGCCGGGTTTACCTCCACAACTTTGCCTGCCACAGGTGATGTCAGGCTGATGTTGACTTTGATGGTTTCGATAACAGCCACCTCATCGCCGAAAGCCACCTCTGTTCCGTGGGGCTTGACTTCCGCAAAAGCAACGTCGCCGCTTCGCTGCTGTAAAAAATCAGAAAGGCCGATACGGATATTCTTTCCTTCAGGTTTTGCCCAGATACCCTCAGTGTTGTAGAGTCTATCTGTGGCAACCTTGAAGGTGAATTTATCTACTGTGGTTTCAAGAAATTCAGGCACGTTGTAGCTCCTCGTTGGTAAAAATGAGTTTTATAACTATGCTGTACCGGTTCCGCCATCTGCCTGCAAAGAGTGGGAGTGTGTAAATCCACAAAGAGCAACAAATCAGTAGACGCGGTGGGGAGGATTATCTTTAAAGGGGACAGGAACGGTTGCTCAATGTTCTACTCCACTGTTCTATTCACCATTTTGAATATGATTCAGCCAAAATAAGAGGCTCACAGAGAAGACTTTTCCTGTGAAAAAACGGTCAACGACCTGCTCGACGAAATCCCCTCACCTACGTTGCACTTCGGGCATGGGCATTCTGTCGCGCCGTGTGCATGGATGATGTGCCGGCTGGTTTTTCCTGTGATAGCGTTCGTGGCATCCATCACGGCGAAGATCTCTGGTTTTATCACGCAGTAGTACATATTCCAGCCATCGCGCCGGTCTGCCACCAGCCCAGCTTCACGCAGCACCATCAGGTGTTGGGAGATATACGCCTGCCGCAAGCCAAGCATGGCTTCCATGTGGCATACGCATTGTTCGCCATCCCGCAGAATATCCAGGATTGCCAGGCGGACCGGGTGCATCAGTGTCTTGAAAAGTCCTGCTTCGAATTGGTATTCTTTCATGGATATATCACATTCAATCTATTGAATGTTATTTTAACAAATTTAGGTGACTGGGTCAAGCAGCCGCCGTCATTGTTTTTTAGTGACGTATATCACGATCTGGAAACAAGAAAATTTTTACCCTGAACTTCTTGATAAAGGAAAAAAAACTTGTGCAATTGGATCAGAAGATTATCCTATAATATTTTTCGATTAAAAACAATTAGTTCACTTCTAAAGATCGTTTATCACTTGAATTAAATCCTTGATGATCATATTTGTATCAGGTTCTCCCACCTTATATGAGAAGCATACAAATTTACTGGAACGCCATCGCCTCGAGATAAACCTTCATGAAATCCGGCTGAACTGCCAGCTCGACGTACTCCACCTGGCGAGCGATCTCGTCTGCAGCCCGGCGCTGGCGGGCTGAGACCAGCAATTGGCGCGCTCCACTTCCAGCTGCGTTGCCCACCTGCTTGAAACGCTCCAGTGGTAGATCAGGAAACATGCCGATGGTGACCGCACTGCCCAGGTCGAGATATGTTCCGAAGGCTCCCGCCACAATGAAATGCTGGATGTCGTCATCCTGGATGCCGGCTTCCAGGAGCAGCATCTCCATCCCGGCACGGATGGCGGCTTTGGCAAGCTGGATCTCGTTGATGTCTTTGCGGGTCACTTTTATTTCTCTGCCAATGCCGCTTTCTTCGACTGAAGCAAGTATGAATTCCACCTTGTCGTCATTTGCCTTCAAGCGGGGATGTTCACCCTTCAGCACACCGCACATGTCTATCAAACCAGCCTTGAGCAGTTCAGCCACAATATCCAGGATACCCGAACCGCAGATGCCGGTCGCTGCCTGCCCGCCTATGGTGTGAACCTGAAGCACTCCGCCGACCAGGCGCACGCGCTCGATGGCCCCCGGGGCGGCGCGCATACCGTCCGAGATGTGTGCACCCTCGAATGCTGGTCCCGAGGCACACGAGCAGCTTAGGTGCCTGCCCTGGTGGAACAGGCTGATCTCGGTGTTAGTCCCGATATCCAGCCCTACGACCGTGCCGGGGACCTGGTGCAGGCCGGCACCGAGCAGCATGGCGACGTGGTCAGCGCCGACGTACCCGGCGATGTTGGGTGGCAGGTACACATATGCTCCGGGCGCCAGGTTCAGCCCGACCTGGCTGGCTGGGAATTCCAGGGCGCTGGCCACCGCTGCCACGTACGGTGCCTCCCCCAGCTGCCTGACAGGCAGGCCAGTCAAGAGGTGATGCATGGCAGTGTTGCCGACGATAACGGCTTCCACGATCTGATCTTGTGCAACTCCCGCAGCACTGCACAACTCATTCACCAGCCCGTTGAGCGCGTCCACCAGCTTGTTTTGCAGGATTTCACCCCCTCCGGTGTGGTCGTTTACGTAGGTTATGCGGCTGATGACATCTTCCCCGAAAGCGATCTGTGGATTCATCGCTCCTGCCTGGGCAGTGGTCCTGCCAGTCTCCAGGTTAACCAGGTAAGCCGCTAGCTTGGTGGTGCCCACGTCCACAGCCAGGCCAAACAATGTGCTGCCAGGTGCAAGGATGGCGACCACTTCTTCACTTTTACGCAGCGCCAGCCGGACTTTCCAGGCATTTTTGCGCAGCGTGGGGGAAAGCCTACCCAGCAGAGCAAGACTGAAACGCACTAGCGGAAAACCAAGATCGGATAATGCCTGGTCAAGGCGGGACAGGTCGGCACGCAGGTCGCCCAGGTTGGGCGGCGTGAGTTCCACTTCGACCGGTATCACCAGCGGGTCGAGTTCGGTTGGGATCTCCTGCCCTTCGAGCTGCAGGCGCTGGGGTGTTGTCAGGGAGTCAGCGGGGATGTGCAGGCTTACATCACCGAGCACCACAGCCTGGCACGCCAGCCGGTAACCGGATGCCAGGTCTTCCTGGGAGAGTTCCCCCTGTTCGGTTAGAGTGGGTGGTGAGAGTTTGCCCTCTATGGGCAGCACACGGCAGGTTCCGCATGAACCCTCGCCGCCGCAAATGGCGACCAGTTCCACGCCCGCCAGGTGGGCGGCATCCAGCAGCTTCGTTCCGACAGGAACTTCGATGCGCCGACCTGAGGGCTGCAGTTTGACTGTAAATATTTGACCGGTCATGTCATTCATCCCTGCTTTCGCTGGTTATATCGTCGTAAGACATGCTAATCTTCCGCCCGGACTGGACGTTTAAAATGGTCATCCCGGTCAGGCTGGTGCAGGCGTTCCACATGATTCAGAATTTGTTGATGATTAAAATCCATTTTGCTGTCATCCTACAGGAGAGTACTCAATAATCTAAGTGTTCCCATGCCTACGAAAAGCTGCATCAACACCTGAAAAGGCGACTTTCAGGAACTTGCCTGAGCAGTAATGATGTTTTTCCTAACATGAGCATCTATTCGGGTATCGAACTCAAAGGAATTAACAAGTTCGAACAGAATCTCTCAAGTTGGATTTGATTCTATTGCTATTCGGCTTCCGCGCGCTTCACGACCTCATGTAACCGGGCTAGTATATCATCCGGCAAAGGTTCCGGCTTGTGCTCATCCAGGATCTTTGTAACCCGTTCCGCTGCCCGTTCACCCAGGGACTTGCCACCTTTGTGCTTCCAATCCGAGTAGATTCCCCGCTCGAACAAGTCGGGATACCAGGTTTCTTTAAAATGCTTGCGGGTGTGCTTGGAGGATAGATAAGACCCGCTGGCTCCAATCCTGGCAATCTCATCCAGCGCCAGTGTTTCATCGCTGACTTCAATGTCCTTGTAGAAGGTTTTGATCCAGTCCACCATCTGGTCGCAGATCGCCAGTTGGGCAAAGGAGAAGGTCAGTCCCGATTCCAGGTAACCGAGATCATGTATGATGTTGCCACCCATGATCACATCTGCCAGCATGGTCAGGGCGGCTTCAGCCGCCGCCTGCTGGTCAACGCACTTGGATTCTGTTGCACCCGCCAGGGCCAGCGTGGGCAGATTGTAGCGCTGCGAAACCGAGCGGATAAAACCTCGTTCGGGATACGCATAAGGAGATACCAGGGTGTGCATGTCCATGGCAGCGGGGTCCATGGCAGATACGATGAATGGCGCACCCTCCCGGTTGAGTTGTGTGAGCACCAGTCCCACCAGTATCCCCGCATTGTCAAGTGCAACGGCGCCAGCCATCGTCATCGGGCTGGTGACCCCGGCGTTGGAACCGGGAATATACAGCGTGGGCAGCCCTTTCCCGGATAGATAGAGAAGTTTCTTCAAGCCTTCTGCGTTGTGCACTGCACCGGAGACGACGTTGATGTAGCAGGTCAGGAGAGGTTTCTGCCTTAATGCTTCCGCACCACCAGCAACTGCTTCAGCCATCTCAACGGCGTTCACCAATCCCCGCACTTCATATGATACGCAGATGATAGGCTTGGTGGTATTGGATAACATGATCTCCATCTGGTAGGTGTCAGCCAGGGTCTGGTCGACATCAACCGGCAGTACCATTGACATGACGAAATCGATATTTGGCAAAGCATCGCACAGTTTGACACCATCGATGACATCCTGCCTGACCGGTCTGCAGCGTTTTCCAGTGCGGTGATCGATGATATTCAGACAATCCGAGCCTGGACCGAAGTAACAGCGCTGTCCACCCAGCGGCATGACAGGCCTCCCGTGGCGGTCATGCAGGACCACTTCCTTTGGAACTGATGCCAGTGCCTTCTCAACGAGCTTGGGCGGTACATGCACCAGATTGTCATCGGACACCCTGGCGCCAGCCTTCTTGAGCAGGTCGAGGGCTTCCTGCAGGTGCAGGCGTACACCGATACGCTCCAGAATTTCAAGACTGGCAGCGTGGATACGCTGAACCTGTTCATCTGACAGGTGAGTGATGATATGCCTGTTCGTCATCCAGTCACTGAGATTGGTCCAGGTCATTGTAAACCTCTCTTACCGTTTTCGGGGTTATGCTATCGATTCATTTAGCCAGCCAGGATGCGGGCGTCTTCAGGCAGCCAGATCACTTTCACCTGGTCACCCCTGGAAAACTGTTCGATATCCGGGCTGCAGCCGTTCTGTACGCGCACGACCACGCTCTCTCCGGAAAGCAGGGAGACGACATACCGGGTATCTGTACCGATATAGACCACATCCTGGACGCTGCCAGACAGGGCTTCGGTTGAAGCTGGTTGCCTGGTTTTGAGCATCATCTTTTCGGGACGGATGGTGAAGATCGCGTTCTGTCCCATGGTCATGTTACTATCTGCCACCGGAGCAGTGATGACCTCATCCAGGACCCGCAGCCTGATGCCCCCTTTCGTGATCGATTCAACCTTCCCCTGGATGAAGTTGCTCTCGCCGATAAAGTCGGCCACGAACTTGTTGGCAGGTTTTTTATAAAGGGTGGCTGGATCGCCCAGCTGCAGAACCAGACCGAAGTTCATCACGGCGATGTAGTCTGACATGGTCAGTGCTTCTTCCTGGTCATGGGTTACGTACACGAAGGTGATGCCGACCTGCTCCTGGATGTGTTTGAGTTCGATCTGCATTGCTTTGCGTAGCTTGAGGTCCAGCGCCCCCAGGGGTTCATCCAGAAGCAAGACGGCCGGTTGGTTGACCAGTGCCCGCGCCAGGGCCACCCGTTGCTGTTGCCCTCCTGAGAGCTGGGAGGGCATCCGCCTGCCCATATCAGCCAGCTGTACCAGTTCCAGAGCTTCTTTAACCAGGTGTTCCTGCTCATCGCGCGGCACGCGCTTGATCGCCAGCCCGAAGGCAACATTCCTGGCAACGTTCATGTGGGGGAACAAGGCATAATTCTGGAAGACGGTATTCACCGGGCGCTCGTTGGGAGGTATCCTGCTTACTGGTTTTCCCTGTATGTAGATCTCTCCACTGGAGGGAGTCTCGAAACCGGCGATCAATCGCAGGGTGGTTGTCTTTCCACAGCCGCTTGGACCCAGCAAAGTGAAGAACTGGCCAGTAGGGATGCCCAGGTTCATTTCCTTTACCGCATATACCTCATCGGTTTTCGCACCTCGACCGGAGGCAAATACCTTGGTCACATTGCGAAGTTCGACTGCGTAATCAGTCATCTTAACCCTTCCTTGCAGGGGATTGTCCTGTCCGGCGCAGCCATTCCGTGAACAACATCACTGTCATGGTCACTGACATCAAAATGGCAGCCAGAGCTACGACCATCGGCAAACGCGTGGGGAAGCGAAGCTGCGAGAAGAGATAGACAGGCAGCGTGGCATCCGTGCCGACCAGGAACGAAGCGATGGCATACTCGTCGAATGAGATCGTAAAGCACAGCAGGAATGCAGCCAGCAGGGCTGGCGAGCAAATGGGGATCGTAACCCGCAGCAGCGCACCCCAGTAGGAAGCACCCAGGTCCATGGCGGCTTCTTCCAGGTTGTCTGGAAATCCCACCAGTCGCGAGGAGATGATCAGTAGGGCATACGGAATACTGATGATCACATGTGCCAATCCGGCTGCAAATGCGGATAGCTTTATGCCAATTTCGTTGAACAGGATCAGGAGGGATACTCCGAAGATCACATAGGGGATGACGAGCGGCAGTACGCTCACAGCCAGGAAGATGCTGCGTCCAGCCAGTTTAAAGCGTACGATGGCGATGGCCCCCATCGTGCCCAGAATGGTCGCGACCAGGGAAGAGCCAAAACCGATCATCAGGCTGTTGCCGACTGCTTTCAGCAGCTCGGGGTTCTTGAAGATCATGACGTACCACTGTAGAGTGAATCCTTTTAGGGGAAATACCAGGCTGGTCGAATTATTAAAGGAAAAAATGAACAGCAGCACGATCGGTGTGTAGAGCAGCAGGTAAACCAGTAGGAGGTAGATGGAACCAGGCGAGGCAAATCTGTGATTGGACATCTAAACCTCCACCAGGTCCGATAATGAGCTGATCCGGGTCAGGATGAAGACCAGGGTGAGCACAGCCACCAGCATCGCCAGGCTCATCACCGAACCCATTGGCCAGTTCAGGGCGCGCATGAACTGGTCCTGGATCAGGTTGCCATACATTTGGCCTGAGGCACCACCCACTAATAGAGGTGTTACAAATTCACCCAGGGTGGGGATAAATGCAAAGAAAAAGCCGGCAGCCACTCCGGGCAGGCTGAGTGGCAGGGTGACCCTTAAAAAGGCTTCCCACGGTTTACACCCCAGGTCAGCCGCGGCTTCCAGCAGGTTGCGGTCGATCCGCCCCAGTGCGGCAAAGATCGGAAGCGCTACAAAGGGCACCCAGACGTAGATCAGGGTGACAATCACAGCGCTGCGGCTGTAAATCAGAATGGGCGATGCCTTTTCAATCACTCCCAGCAATAGGAGCAGAGAGTTGAGTAGCCCGCTGGAACCCAGGATCAGCTTCCAGGCGAAGATGCGCAGCAGGTAGCTTGTCCAGGTAGGGATAATCAGCAGCGTCATCAGGGTGATACGATTGCGACCGGCTTGAAAGACCAGGTAATAAGCCAGAGGGTAAGCCAATAAACTTGAAATGATTGCAATGGTCAATGAGATCAGCGCTGAACGCCAGAGCAGGCGGTGGAAATGTGAGTTTGTGAGAAAACTACGATAGTTATCCAGCGTGAAAGTATCATGCGCCTCCCCGCTGATACCAGCCCGAAAGCTGTACACCAGCATGAGCCCAAGAGGCAGCAGGAAGAGCAGGAACAAGTACAGGCTTGGTGGACCGATCAAAGAAACGAACCGGCGGCGGTTTTCCATTGGACAGTTACCTGTTCAGGGCTTCCGGAGAGAACTTTCTCCGGAAGCCCAATATGATCTCGCAAGGTCCTTTCAGTGACGTTTTGCCGTTCATGGATTCTCTAATTCATTCACGGCATGTCACCGGTGATCTATTATTCGCGTTATTTGGAAGTTTTGACCTCGGACCACATGTTGGTCCAGGACTCTCTTTGCTCAGGTGTGATGTACTTATAAAAGATCGTCCTGGATATGATATTCTGATCGGTCAGAGCCAGCAGGTTGGCCTTCTCCGGATCAACTAGTGAGATGGCAGCCGTGTTGACGATGCCGTAGCCGTACTCATTGGCAAGATATGCTTGCGCGTCCGGAGCCAGGTAAGCATCTATCATCGCCAGTGCCAGGTCGTAATTCTTGGATGTGCTGGGGACGGCGAATCCACACAAGTAGCCGGCACGCCCTTCTGTGGGGTCGACGTATACTACGTCCACGCCCTGGTCGAGTAATCCGACGTAGGAGGCATTCCAGGCACTGACGGCCACCCACACATCACCGGATGCGACCATCTGGTCGAGTTCTGTCTGGCTGCTCCAGATGGAAAGAACGTTGGGCATCAGTGCCAGCAGCTTTGCTTTGATCTGTTCATCCTGCTCAGGCGTGGTGCTCCAGGGTTCAAAACCCAGCGCCAGGGCAGTGATCACATGAGCGGTCTCGCCGGAGTCATACAGGGCAATGTGTCCTGCGTATTGGGAATCCCACAGGTCAGCCCATGATTCGGGCACCTTCTCGACCAGGTCCTGCCGGACCAGAATGGATTCAAAACCCCAATCCCACGGTACCCAGTACTGCTTGCCGTTGAACTCTCCCTGGGCAGCCAGAGCGGGGTTGACATCTTTCCAGTGAGACAACTTGGTGGTGTCGATTGGTTGGACCAGGGTCTCATCCACCATGATCTTCCAATAGTTGCTGCATGGATGGACCAGGTCGGCTTCAAAACCACTTTGTATCTTGGCGTATGATTCCGCGCTCTCGGTCATGAAGCTGAATTCCACTTTTACATCCGGGTACTGTTGGGCAAATTGATTCCAGAACTCGGGCAGTTCGTATCCTGACCAGTCGAGCATGACCAATGGTCCGGTCGCTGCAGGTTCTTCAGGAGGCGCAGTTACTACGGGCACCTCGGGGGGTGCCGTTTGTTCTACTGGCGGGGGTTCTGTTGGCTTCGTCCCTCCACAGGCAGCCAGCAGCAGGCTTCCGGTTAACATGATGGAAAGCACGATCAAGCTTGTTTTGTTCGTACGCATTTTTTCTTCTCCTATCCTTGTTTAAAATTCTAATCCAAATTGACAAGTCTTCTTGATCTTTTTGTTTATTTTTAAGGCACCTCCTCTTGAACCTGAATAATGTCTCGATTTGACCAGATTGATACTCTCGTGGTGTTCGACTAGGCAGCTTCCTTTTCCCGCAAAGCCTCAGCCTGTCGGAAATACTTGAGAAAGCGACCGGCGTAATCGTCCCGGCCCAGCAGAAGGTCCGCGGCACGAATGGTGGCACCCAGCTTGATAGGATCGGTGATCGAGCAGGTCGCACCGGATTGTATGGCGAGCGCCAGGAAGGTCTGGTTGATAGATGGCCGGTCAGGCAGTCCAAAGGAAACATTGCTGGCACCCAGGTTGATATTGACGCCGAACTCCCTGCGGAGCAGTTCGATAGTCTGGAGTGTGACCAGGGCAGCCTTGCTGTCCGAGCCGACGGTCAGGACGAGCGGGTCAATGATGATGTCCTCAATGGAGATGCCGATCTTGGCCGCGCGTTCGATGATCTTCTCGGCAACCGCGACGCGCTCCTCAGCGGTCTTTGGAATACCGTTATCGTCCATTGTCAAGCCGATGACGGCTGCCCCACGCTCCTTGACAAGCGGCAGGACGCTTGCCAGTCTTTTCTCTTCGCCGCTAACGGAATTAACCAGCGGTTTTCCCGGCGCTGCAGCAAGACCGGCTGCCAGTACTTCAGGATTGGCAGAATCCAGGCACAGTGGAACATCAACGATGGCGGCAACCAGGTCTACGACTTTCTTTACCATGCCGGTCTCGTCCAACCCTGGCACACCGACATTGACATCCAGTACATCTGCTCCCCAGGCAATCTGCCGTTCAGCCAACTGCCGCACGTATTCGAAGTTCCCTTCGGTCAGTGCAGCAGCCAGTTTCTTATGCCCGGTCGGGTTGATCTTCTCACCGATCATCACGAAAGGACGGTCGATCCCGATCTTGACTTCTTTTGTTGCGCTTTTCAGGATGGTATGCATCGATGTTTCCTTAGATCCTTTTTTGAATATATTTTTCACCCTTGGCAACGATGGCTTTGTGGTCTTCGGGAGGTTTTGCCTCAGTAATCAGCTGTTGGGTGTATCGCTTTAAGTAAGCGCTGGCTTGTGGTCTTCCCTGCTCCTCCCACTTTTCCAGGCTCAGGCGTGGGAAAATTGGACTGGTGTAATAAGCCTCACGGAAGCGCTGGCGGGTGGATTTTGCCTTCAGGAAGCTGCCACCAGGACCTGCTGCAACGATCTCATCAAATCCGATGGACGCATCATCGAGGGTGAATCCATTTGTGAAACGCCGCGCCTGCTGGATGATCTCATTGGCATTTACGATGCTGGTCGGTGAAAATACCAGCGATCCCAGCACGCCACCGACGAATGGAGCCAGCCCGGTCTTTCCAAGACAGGCAGTGATATGGTTGAGCCAGTGCATGCCCGCGGCCGGCAGATCCCCGCTCCAGCCAATGCCCGAGCCGGATGAACCGGCGTGTGGCAGGTTGTAATAAGCCAACATCTCACCGCAGGCTGCATTGAGCAAAATGCTGTGCGGGTCATAGAACTCCTGCATTGTCCTCATGTCAAGAAAAGCCGGCAGAATGCCAAGTATGATGGGAGCACCCTCGCGAGCCAGCTGGCTCAAGACCAATCCTGCCAGCAATTCGGCGTTCATCAAGGCCAGGGTGGCGGCCGGCGTGATGGGCGTGGTCGCACCTGCCATGCCATAGTTCGAGTATATCACTGGCAGCCCGCGGGTTATGGCTTCCAGCATCTTGTCAGCGGTCTCGCGATTGATGATGAGCGGCGTGACAGGATTGAAGTAGGGTATGACAAATGGCTTGCCTGCCAGGTCTCCATGCAGGTGTTCGAGCAGGTCGAGTGCGGGTACGAACTGCTTTTCGTCCGAGACCAGGATTACCAGCGGTTTACACGTATTTGCGGTCATTTCCAGCACCGCGTACAGGTCGCCTGTACCCTCTGGCACATCACGGATGATGCCTATGGTAGAGACCAGGTCATATGCCGGCAGGATCTCGCCCAGCCGGGTTCCAATCTCCATGTGCTTGCGTGTGAATAAAGTCACCTCGTCGGTCAGCGGATCCTGGTAGTAAAGGTTGGTGACCCCAATACCGAAGCGGGTGGTATCGCTTCCGAGTCGGAAAACCAGTTCACCCAGGCGGTTGAAGATATCAATTGTGGAAGGTGCTGTCTTGAGCGCCCATTCGACTGCCTCGGGCAGGATGGTAACCCGGGAGCCGTCCAGCCTGACTCCCTGGGCTTTAGCCAGCAGTTTCAAGGCCCGTTCCGAGTCGACGCGTACTCCTACCTGGGAAAGGATCTTGAGCGAATGAGCATGGATTTGTTCGATCTGCCCGGGCTCACAGACTGACATCCTGGGCTGGACAAGGGAAGAAATGCTCATCGTTGAGGGGATTTCCCTTTCCGCAAGAAGCGCAGAGCGGTCTCAGCCAGGATGGCTGTTCCAATGGGCAGGGCGCGTTCATCGATATCGAAGTGGCGGTTGTGACCGAACCTTTCATCTCCTTCGATGCGCGTCCCCAGCACGAACATGGCACCGGGAGCCAGGTTCATGAAACTGCCGAAATCTTCCGCTCCCAGCTCTTTGGGGATGGGGTGGATGTTTTCGATGCCTATCAGCTCAGCCGCGGTGCTCTTGATCAATTCCACGGCTTTGGGATGGTTGACCATTGGCGGTGAGCCGATCTCGAACCTGAGCTCGTAGTTTCCACCCAGCGTACGGGCAAGCTCGAAGGCACGCGTAATCTCGGTATGGATCTGTTTTTGAACTTTCGGCTCGGTAAAACGGAGCGTCCCTTTTATATCCACTTTGCGGGGGATGACATTCTCTGCCTGTCCCCCATGCAGGGAACCGATGCTGACCACGGCTGGATTGAAAGGATGTAAACGGCGTGAGACGATACCGTTCAGTGCCAGGATGACATGTGCAGTAATGTAAATCGGGTCAATGGTTTCGTTTGGTTTGGCACCGTGCCCGCCTTTGCCGATGACCTTCCCAAAAAAAGAATCAACACCACCGGAGACTGCACCAGCCTCCGCGCCTATGCTTCCAACCGGTATTTGCGGACCGACATGCAAGGCGATGACCATTTCCACGCCCTGCATTGCTCCATCATTTATCATGCGAGTTGCACCGCTGATACCCTCACTGTCATTAATCTCTTCGGAGGGTTGGAAAAGCAAGCGGACGGTACCCGGAAAATCCTCTTTTGACAGCAGCTTGGCTACACCCAGCAGCATGGCAGTGTGGGCATCGTGCCCGCAGGCGTGCATCACTCCAGGATTTTTGGATATATAAGGAACATCGTTCTCTTCTGTAATTGGGAGGGCATCCATATCTGCCCGAATTGCAAAGATGGGCGCGCCTGAGCCGATGTCGCTCACGACACCGGTTCGTCCCACCCCCCGGCGAACCTGGCAGCCAAGTGATTCGAGTATCTTGGTTACGTGGCTTGAAGTGCGTGTTTCCCGGAATCCAAGCTCGGGATGCATGTGGAAGTCGCGCCGCCATTTGATGAGTTGTCCCTGAATTTTCTGCGCTCGTTCAAGCATACCATTACCTCTATCGTGATTAATTTTGATACATCAAGGTTCGATTACGTAAATATCACACTTAAAATTATTAATAAATATTAGAAACACATCGGATCTTTTCAGACTGGTCAATAATTGGTTCGACACCCTTTGTGTTCCTTCGTTCGCTAAGTGGCAAACAATCACATTATTCCCTAATTTACTAACTCACGTTCTGCCGCTTGCATGATGTCGTCAAGCTCCATCTCCTGGATGTCATCGAGGGGTGTCACCTGGTGTTCTGCCAGTATCCGTTCGGCTTCAACCTGGGCGCGCTCAGCCATGCTTTGCCGTCCACCCTTTTCCCAGGTCTCCCAGCTGCCGCGCTCGGCAAGACTGGTCATTAGCACCTCACCGCTCTTCAGATACCGCATCGTGTGTTTCTGTCCGAGGAAGTTGTGCGTGCCGTTCATTACGGCGGCAATGACCTCCACTGCCAATGAGTCTCCATCGGCGTAGAATTCCCTGCGCAGCTGGCGGATGCTGGCGGCAAGTTCGTTATCAGCCACCATCTGCGCAAATGAACCTGACACACCGGCCTCCATCTCACCGATCCCCGAGAGTTCATCCGCTCCAGCCAGTGCTGGAAGCGCTGCGTTGAGGGCGCGTTCGAAGCCGCTTTGGATATCGAGGGTATGTGAGTTAGTGGAAAATCCATAAACATTGACCGGGAGCTCATAGCGGTGCCCTATTTGCACCGTGCCGGCAGAAGCGATCCCCAATTCAACACCGCCCCATATCGAGATGCCGGTGCGTGGTTCCATCATCGCCAGTCGCCCGCAGTATATTACCGGCAGGTTCGGCTTCGCCAGCTCAACCAGCACAAGCGAGGCAAGCACTTCTGCGTTCTGCTGGGCGATCGCTCCGGCTATCGAAAAAGGTGCGGTTGTCCCTGCTGTTGGACACGGTAGAGGGGCAATCGTGATGCCGAGGCGGGCAATTTCAAGTATCGCCTCGACTTCGTGGTCAGGAATCGTCAACGGGCTGACCGGTGATATGCTCAGAGTAAGGATCTCGGCCGGGCTGCCAATCACCTCCGCCATCCTCACTGCAAAGCGGGCTTCGGCTGCAACCTGCACTCCAGGCCCTTGCAGCGGTTTGGTCGTCAATGGAAGCGCATACCGGTACATTGCCAGGGACATGAGCGCTCCCGGGATATCCTGCGGTGTGAAGAATGGCGTGATCGTTGAGCAGTTCGGTAACGCATCCAGCAGGCGGGTGGCATCTTTAATATCCTGCAGCATTGCAGATCTATGCCTGCCTGTGCGCCCATCGAATATATCGCGTGCACCTCCCAGGTTGTGAAAATTCAGCGATCCATCGCCGAGGGTTTTTACTGTTCCGCCCCGGCTGCCTATGCAGATTCGATGCGGGCACTTGCGGATACAGGCTTCGACCAGGTCAGGTGGGAAGAGCACACGTTCATTTTTGATGGTCGCACCGGCACCGGTCAAGATTTCGCGGCCTTTTGGATGTGTCAGGCAGACACCTGTCTCGCTCAGGATGCGCAGGGTAGCCTGGTGAATGGCTTCCACTTCACGCTCGCTGAATAGACTAAATTTCTCCAAAGGTTCCTCCAGGGCTGGGTTTGGTGATCGTGCCGGGTGCTGCCAGTTGGATTGTCATCTTTCCAGGGCTTTGACCAGGAAATCCAAGCGGCGGACTTCAGAATCGATCACATTTTCGATTTTCAGGAAGGAGTGGCCTTCATCCTTATACAAGGTAAAGTCGACTTCCTTGCCAAGTGAAAGTAATTTGTCGCGGGCTTCGATCGATTCGCTCGCCGGGCAGCGTGGATCATGTTCACCACAGATGAACTGGACCGGAGCCCGGACGCTATCGAGAAAAAAGTAAGGTGAATGCTTGTACCACAGGTCATGGTTTTTCTTGGGGTCGCCCATGTTTTCAAGGTCCCAGTGTTGCTGGTCGGAGCGGGAATTGGCATGTGCCGTGAACCAGTTCAGGAAAGGCACCACCGCAGAACCTGCTGCCCACAGATCAGGATACTGGGTCAGGCAGGTCATGGTCAGATACCCGCCATGGCTGCGCCCGGTGACCGCGATGCGTTTCGGGTTCGCCAGTCCCTGTTGAACGAGGTACATAACACCGGCAGCAACATCACATGTATCCACGCCGCCGAGGTCATACCGGTTTTCGTTCTGCCAGCCTGGTCCAAAGCCGGTCGAACCCCGGTAATTCGGCGCCAGCACGGTCCAGCCGCGGCTGGCGAGGTGGGTTATGAAGGGATTCCAGCAAAATTGATAATGCCAGTCTGGTCCCCCGTGAATGTTGACTACTGCTGGAGTATCCTGATTTACCTCCGAAGGCGTATAAAGCACCGCAGGGATGTCATGCACATCCATACCGGGATACATTATTTGTTCCGGTATGACGAATGCATGCCCGGCCATATCACCCGGCAGCGAATTGGTCAACTGCCGGAAGGTGCCTCCCTCCAGTTCGAATACCCACAGGTCCGGTGGATGTCGTGGATTTTCATAAACAAGGATCAGGTGTCTGCCATCCGGTGTGAACCTGGGTTGGTAATGAACACCCGCTTCCACCTGGTACTTTTCAGGAAGATATCCTCGTTCTTGAACAGCCAGCCAGGTATCCGCTCCGCGGCAGGCGATATACGCGATTTTCTTCCCATCCGGCGACCACTCCGGATGTGTTTTTTCACTTCTACCGTCATGGAGCATCTGGCTTGACTTCGCGGTAACAGAATACATGCAAATGTCGTTTATTAATTCACGCGGGCTGCCCCAAAAAACAAGCGAAGTGCTGTCCAGCGACCAGCAGGGATCATGCGCCTTTTTTCCACCCCTCTCATCGATGATTTGGATTGCCTCTCCTCCATGGGCTGGGACGATGAATATTCCATGGTCCTGCCTTTCCAATTCCACTTCCACTGCCAGCCAGCGCCCATCTGGTGACCAGCGGACAGCGCAGGCGGGATAGCCATTATCAAGGACAAGTTGGATCGGACCACCTCTGATTGGCAGGACGTAGGTATTAAAGCACCCAGTTCGATTGGTAATTATCGCGATTTCTTTTCCATCCGGCGACCAGTCAAAATCTGGCAGTATGGCGTAATCGACATCCGGGGTGAGATCGGTGTGTCCTCCTGTGGCAAGATCGTGAAGGATGATATGGAATTCTTCACCGCCGTAAAGGTCCAAGCCGTAAGCCAGTTGCGTTCCATCAGGGGCATATTTCGGAGCGAATTTACTTCCCTCTCCATTCGTGACCTGACGGTGTGGATTGGAACCGCTGATGGGCATTTCGTAGATTTCCCACCGTCCGGTAGGATTCCAGGAAAAGGCTACGCGCATGCCATCCGGCGATATGTCAAATCCCTTATCAGGATCTACGTGTGGGACTTTCAGTAGTTTGACGAGGTCGATCATTGCTCAAATCCCAAATCTGGATCCTTATCAGACTTTATGACAGGCAACCCAGTGGCCCGGTGCAGCCTCGCGCCAAACAGGAACTTCTATCCTGCATTCTTCCCCGGCAATGGGACAGCGTGGATGGAATCGGCATCCCGTTGGCGGGTTGATGGGGCTGGGAACATCACCGCTCAGAATGATCCTCTGACGTGCACGATCTTTCTTCGGGTCGGGGATGGGTACAGCCGATAGCAGTGCCTTTGTATACGGGTGGAGATATTTTTCATAGAGTTCGTTGCGCTCAGCCAGTTCCACGATCAGGCCAAGGTACATGACCGCAACACGGTCACAGATATGCCGTACCATGCTCAGGTCGTGGGCGATGAACAGGTAGGTCAGGCCGAATTTATCCTGCAGGTCTTCCAGCAGGTTGACCACCTGCGCCTGGATGGATACGTCCAGGGCTGAGATGGGTTCATCGCAAACGATGAACGCCGGATTGGATGCCAATGCCCGCGCAACCCCGATGCGCTGGCGCTGTCCTCCCGAGAACTCATGCGGAAAACGATTGACTAGCCGGCTGCTCAACCCGACCAGCATCAGCAGTTCTTTCACCCTCTCTGAACGATCCCGATCGTTATTGATCAGCTTGTGGACGCGCAATGGTTCGCTCACGATTGCATTGACCGTCCAGCGCGGGTTGAGGGATGCATAGGGGTCCTGGAAGATCATCTGCGCTTTTTGACGGATGACCTTCATTTCTTTGATTTTGGCACAGCATACGTCATGACTGTCTATGATCACGCTGCCTGAGGAGGCAGGATACAGTCCCAGCATGGTTCGTCCGACTGTAGTTTTTCCGCAGCCGCTCTCTCCGACCAATCCCAGGGTTTCACCGCGATCGATATAGAAAGAAACTCCGTCAACCGCCCGCACCGCACCCACTTTGCGTTGAAGAATAACCCCGCGTGTCACCGGGAAATGTTTTACCAGGTTGTTGACTTTAACCAGGGGTTGCGGGTCCGTCATCGAGGTTTTCCTGTCTTGATATCGATCCAGCAGGCTATCGTGTGAGCGCCTCCGACCTGGGTCAGGGAAGGGTTATCATCCTTGCAGTGCTCAATGAGATATTCACAGCGTGGCGCAAATGGACAACCGTGGGGTTCAACCAGCAGGTTGGGAGGTGCGCCCGGGATGGATTTCAAACGCCGGTCGCGGCGGCGGTCTACCCGTGGCAGGGCTGCCAGAAGCGCCAGGGTATAGGGATGGCGGGGATCTTCGTACAGTTCATCGACTGCAGCCTCTTCGACGATCAGACCGGCGTACATCACGATCACCCGTTCCGCCAGGCCGGCTACCACCCCCAGGTCATGTGTGATCCAGATGATTGCCATATGGTACTGGTCACGTAACTGTGCTACCAGTTCCGTTATCTGGGCCTGGATGGTTACGTCCAGGGCTGTTGTCGGCTCATCCGCAACCAACAGGCTCGGTGAACATGAAAGCGCCATGGCTATCATCACCCGTTGGCGCATGCCACCCGAAAATTGGTGCGGGTAATCGCTCAGGCGTTGCCTGGGGTCGGATAACCCCACCTTTTCCAGCAGTTCTACCGCCCGGTCTTCTGCGGCTTTTTTATCCATGGGCAGATGCGCCCGTAGGGATTCTGTCAGTTGCCTGCCGATGGTCAGGACCGGGTTCAAGGATGTCATCGGATCCTGGAAGATCATGGATATCTCTTTGCCGCGTATATCTTCCATCTCGTTTTCGGTGTATTGAAACAGGTCATGATCACGATACCGGGCAGTACCGCTGACGATCTCACCCGGCGGTATCGGGATGAGCCGCAAGATGGAAAGCATGCTCACCGATTTACCACAGCCACTTTCACCCACGATGGCTATTGTCTCACCTTGATCGAGGTGCAGTGAAATACCATTAACTGCAAAAACCGTTCCTTCTGCAGTGTGGAAGCGTGTGCGCAGGTCTGAGACTTCAAGAAGATGACTCATCGCATTCTTCCGGCCATTCCATCACACTGTTCTGCTGCGCGGGTCGAGGGCATCGCGCAGACCATCACCTAAAAAGTTGATGCTCAGCACGGTCAGCAGGATCAGCAGGCCGGGGAAGAACCACAGCCAAGGCGCCGATTCGAGATAGTTGTTGGCTCCATCCAGCATGTTGCCCCAGGTTGCCGTTGGCGGCTGAACCCCAAGACCCAAAAAGCTGATATATGCTTCTGCCAGGATGGCGTTGGCTACACCCAGCGTGGCTGATACAACGATCGGTGCCATGCTGTTGGGCAGGATGTGCCTGAAGATGATCTCCGAGTTGGAGGTGCCGGTGGCGCGCGCCGCTAGAATAAAGTCGTTTTCTTTAAGCGATAAAAATTCGGCGCGCACGATCCTGGCCAGGTACATCCAACTGGTCAGGCCGATAATCACTACGATCACAATGACGCTGCCGCTGTATGTCCGTCCAAACACATCGACTCCCGGGATCTTTCCACCAAAGAATTTTGCCATTACGATGAGCAGGAATATTTCCGGGATGTTGAGCATGGCTTCGGTAATGCGCATCAGGATGCTGTCCACCAGCCCTCCGTAATATCCAGCCAGCGCACCTACAATGATACCGACCACGGTTTCTATGATCACCGCGATCAGGCCAATCAGGATGGAGATCTGTCCGCCGTAGATGGTTCGTGCCAGGATGTCCCGACCGATCGTATCCGTGCCAAATAGGTGTTCTGTCGATGGTGAGTTCAACCGAAGAGTTGTATCTGTATGATTTGCATAGCCCTCCGAAAAGATCAATGCGCCGCCAAAAGCGTAAGCGACCAATAAAATGAGGGTGATCACACCGAACACCGCCATTTTATGCCGACGAAAGCGCCGCCATGTCAATTGGGTCAGGGTAAGCGGGGGTGCTTCCAGTTCATCAGGGGTGAAAGCGGCGATTTTGAAAGGTGTTGGTGTAGTCTCCATCTCTCACAATCCTATGTGTCATAACGGATGCGCGGATCCAGCCACGCATAAACGATGTCGGTGATGATCTGAAAAACCACAACTGCGGCAGCGATCAAGATCAGGATACCCATCACAACCGGCAGGTCCAGGCGAGAGACATGGTCCAGGAATAGGCGTCCCATACCTGGCCAGGCGAAGATGCGTTCGGTCACAACTGCACCTCCCAGCAGCAGGGGTAGATCCAGGCCTACCACGGTAACGATTGGCAGGGATGCATTTTTCAAGGCGTGGATGAAGATTACCTCCCGGCGAGGCAGCCCTTTCGACTTGGCTGTACGGATGTAATCCTGGCTCATCACCTCGAGCATCGTGCTGCGTATATAACGGCTGTAGGCAGCAAAACTTACGATGGACATGCTCAGGACAGGCAGGATCATGTGCAGCATTACTTGGCTGGTTGTCTTTCCCACCTGTGGATCGAACATCCCCACTGTTGGCAGATAGGGGAGCCCCCAACGTTTGAACAGCACTGCGAAAAGATACATCGAGATCAATGCGATAAAGAAGATTGGCATCGAATAGCCAATAAATAATAATGCCGTTGTCAGGTGATCCAGGGTCGAATACTGGCGCAGGGCAGAATAGGTCCCGATCAGTAAAGAACCCAGAATAATAAATCCCTCCGCAGCCAACATCAGGATGAGGGTATTAGGCAGGCGTTCGCCGATTACTTCCATGACCGGCTTGCGATTGACCAGCGAGGTACCAAAATCGCCGCGTAATACCCCGTGGCGGACACCTGTCGTTTCGGCTATCCCATCGCCATCCAGATCGACTTTTGCCCAGTCATTGCCGATCAGCCAGTAAAGGTACTGGGTGTGGATGGGTTTATCCAATCCAAGCTGCCGCCTGAGGCGTTCATAATCAAATGCTCGAGTGACCCGTCGTCCACCCATTGTTGCCACCGGGTCGCCCATGCTCATCATCAATACGAACAGGATAATGCTGATGATGAATAACAGGGGGATGCCTTGCAACAATCTTTGAAGTATGTAACGAGTCATGTCATCTCTTTCTACATGCTTGCATGAACTTCTTGCAAATGGGCCGGGTTTCCCCGGCCCGTGCAAATATATTGTTTTTCCCTCTTGTTATTGTGCCAAGTCCCATTCACCGATGTTGAAGAACATGGTGACACCAGAGAACTTGACGTTCACCAGCCGAGACCCGACCGCGTAGACATCCGGGTCCTGCCACATACCGATTATATAGACCTTGTCGTAGAAGAGCTGATTGATCTGCGAAATGGTCTTTTGCCGCTCCACTGCATCCACCTGTGTAGATTGCAGCTGGATCAGCCGGTCAAGCTCCTCATCACAAATATAGAACCAGTTCTCACCGCTCGGGTTATCATCCGAAGGGATCTGGTCGCATAACCAGTAGTAAATATCAGGATCCGGGAACAGGGGTCCATCAGACCACTCCTGGATATCGTATTCTCCTCTTGCCGCCGGACCATTTTCGCCATAACTGGCAAAGTAGAGCGTATCGTCCACAGGATTTACATTGAGTTTTATACCGACCTCAGCCAGCTGCTGTTGCATGACAGCCTGAACATCCTGGCGGTCTTCGCGGATGGTGGTAGCGTGTTCCAGTTCAAGTTTCACCCCATCCTTTTCACGGACGCCATCCCCGTCGCTGTCCACCCAGCCGGCTTCGTCGAGCAGGCGCTTTGCCTCCACCGGATCATAGGGGTAAGGCTGCAGTGGGGGATCATTATAAACCGGCAAGGCATCCCAGAAGCTGGCTGGGGTTTTGGTCAAGCCAAAATGCAGGTCACGGTTTATCCCATCGAAGTCAATGGCCATTGCGAACGCCCTGCGTACATTGACATCCAGAAATGCCGGGTGTCCCTTCTCCTCATTTACCATTAAGAACATCCATTCGCTGTAGCCGCTGGGTTCGATCATGATCTTGAGTCCTGCGTCTTGCAGGGTATTGACATCCGCATACGAGATGAAGGTGCCCAGGTCAGCGTCGCCGGCTTTCAGGGCAGCCACCTGGGAGGCATCATCCGGAACGAAGCGGATGAAGATTTCATCGATCTTGGCCGGTGTACCCCAGTAATTCTCATTTCGGATGAATCGGGCGTAACTGCCCGATTCCCATTCCGCAAAGACGTAGGGGCCACAACCAACAGTGGGATTCTTCAACCAATCGGCGTTATCTATCGTCCCTTCAGTATCATAAATCAACTGCAGGACGTGGGCTGGCAGGATACCATGCCAGAGGTTCGCCAGCCAGGGAGCAAACGGGTCGGTAAAGGTTATCACCACTGTTTGCGGATCGGGTGCTGTGATCGACTCGATGGCATCATACGGGTAGGTAGTGGCAACGGTGTTCTTTGGGCTGACTGCCATCTCCCAAGTGAAAATGAAATCGTCAGCGGTAAGAGGTTCACCATCCGACCATGTGATATCGTCGCGCAGTTTCATCGTGATAACACGACCATCTTCACTGATGCCGCCATTCTCCGTGCTGGGGATTTCGGTCACCAGCCGAGGGAAGGGTTCATTGTTCTCGTCAAACTCCCAAGCCCAGTGATTGTATATTTGCCAGGCTGTCCAGGCGAACCACATGCTGGTATATAGCGGTGAGAGATAATCGAATTCCTGGGTGTAGATCAGGGTTACGACCTTCCTCTCCGCAGGGGGTGCCTGTGTCTCAACCGGAAGGGGTTCTGGAGAGGCGACAGGATAGACCTTTGGTCCACAGGCGGTCAGGATGAGGCTGAAGACCGCAGAAATAACGATCAGTTTCAAAGGTAAATTTTTGATAAACATTGTTTTCTCTCTTTCCTCATATTCAGGATAGTTGGAACACGATGGATATCTTGTCTTGAATAATCTAAGTTGAGTAAGGGATCACCTCCTTTATACACACATACCTGGATGGATAGGGCCTCACGTAAGCAGTCAGGTCCAGGGGAGTTTGACCTTCGCAAGAAATTGGTTCGATATATTATTATATATTTTATTAAGGCGCAGGTAAAGCGACAATTTTATAGGGCGTTGAAAAACGATGATATATACCAATATATGGAGGTGTTTTGGGTAAAACTGATAAAATCACCGCCATGTATGTCTTTTTAAACACCCTCAATTTTATATTCCAGAAAGAGGGTGCGATCCAATATCAACCTGCCTGGATGATCTTGGGCAGTCGGTCCATACCTGCGCTTTTTGCCAGTCTTTCAACCATGTCTTTAAGTTCTTTTTCATACTCAATTGCGACCGATGGTCGTTGATATTCCTGGAGGAGTGTTTTCGTCCTTTCTTTGGCACGGGTGAAAGTATCCTGGCTGCCCTCCTCCTGCCATCCGCGGATCGAGTCGCGGTCAATGACCGCTGAGGGGAGGTGTTGTTCTAGAGGGAACAGTTCCCGCGTAGCTTTCTGCTTGAGGAAATCTCCCTTGAAGTTGATACCCTCGAATAACGCGGTTGCAAGCGTATCTGTCCTCACATGCATGCCAGCCAGCAGGCGCTTCACCATGGCAATGATCTCAGCATCTACCACCAATTTTTCCGGGCTCTGGCATGCCAGGAAATCCAGCATCCCTGCGCCTGAGATCATGTTGATCCCGGACAATGCCCCGATGACCGCCGTGATTCCACTCTCCAATCCAGCCTGGGCGTCGACCAGTTTGGAATCGCTTGCGCATAGGTATGTATGTGTTGGCAGTCCCAGTGACTTTCCGACCTGGGCATACGAGGCGTCGATCATGGCTGTTTCAATTGCTCCCATTGGGGTTGTACCCCGGCGCATGTCAAAGATGGCTGGCGCGCCGCCCCAGACAATTGGAGAACCGCTCTGAGCTAGTTGGTGAATGACAATCCCGCTCAGGCACTCAGCCGCGTGCTGGACCACGGAACCAAGCAGAGTGACCGGTGAAGCGGCGCCTGCCAGCGGCATGGATACGATCTCTGCCGGTACACGAGCCCGCGCCAGTTTGACCAGGTTCTGCGCGCCAAATTCGCTCCAGATCAGCGGTGGGGAAGGACACACGTCGAATACTGCCTGGGGTTGTTTAACCAGTGCCTCCTGACTACCGGCGATGATTGCCAGCATGTCAAACATTATTTGCAAGGTCTTGATCGAGAATGAACCGGTTACGACCGGTTTCTCGGAGAACATTAATACAACATACAGGCGGTACAGGTCGCCGATTGCTTTTGGGATTTCATTGCAGGTCACCGCCGTTGATTGGGCATCATATTCCGGCAGCATCTCGGCGATTTTCACCAGCCGCACCAGGTCGGGTGTGCATGACGGCTTGTGTTCCAGGCTCTCTGGGTCAAGGATGTGGACACCTGATGAGCCCGGGTCGAAGTGCACTGCATCGCCGCCATACGAAACAACCGGGTTTCCATAACGGTCATAAAGGGAGAATGTTGATGGTACTGTTTTCAGGGCTTGGCGAACGACTTTTTCCGGGATCTTGACCACTTCGCTGGATTCGTCCACCTGCGCTCCTGCCCCTGCAAGCAGTTGCCGTGCTTCCTGGGATTGCACCTTGATCCCGGGGTTCAGCATCAACATAAAGGCTTCATCCAGTACCTTCCCGACTAGCTCTGTGGATAATAGTTCGAGTTTAGGCTGCATGGCGGATTACCCTCTCTCTGCCCCTATAATGATCTTCGTCATTTCAGCAGATAGCCTGGGATCGATTGGTTCAGGTTGATGATTGGCATGGATCTCCCTTGCCCTTGCCAGCGCCCAATTACGTCCATCGTCATTCTTCGATTCCCATTCGTTGTACGTCCGGCGGTCCATGAACTGTGGCAGGAAAATGTCGCGCATGTGCTGGCGGGTATGTTTCTGCATGAGGAAGTTCCCTCCCGGTCCCACTGCGGCAATCGTATCCAGTGCCAGGCTTTCATCGTCTACAACGATTCCCTGCATGGTCTTGTGGATGATGGAAAAGATCTCGCAGTCCATCAGCATCTGTGCATAAGACCAGATCCGGCTGCCGTGCAGGAATCCCACTCCCAGCAGCATATCGGACATGACCACGCATGCCATGAAGGTCGAGAGGCTGTTCTCGATTCCAGCCTGCCAGTTGGGCTCTTTGGCTCCGGTGGCGAATGAGCCCATCGAGAGTGGAATGTTATAGAAATCCGAAAGCAGGTTGGTGGCTGCACCAAACAGGAAATCCTCCGGACCGCCACCGGTATATGCTCCGCTGCGCAGGTCAGATGCCGTCTGGGCAGCAGCGTAAAAGACGGGCGCTCCTGGATAAGCCAGCTCCAATAACGCCGTCGCAGCAATGACTTCCGCATTTCCGACCGCCAGGGTGCCGGCCATGGTCGCCGGCCCGGTCGTCAGGCATGCAGCCATGGTCATGAAGCCTGTCGGGATGCCGGCTTCAGCCGCCAGCAGCGCGGCTTCCAAGCTGCCTCCATCGTGTCCTAGCGGTGAGGCCGTGCACTGCATCAATGAGAGTACCGGGCGCTGTCGTAACTGCTCCCTGCCGCCTGCAATGGCTGCCGCCATCTCGATCGCTGCCCGGGCTTCGCTCTCGTTGTAGATGCTCTCCGTTTGTACGTGCTTGGTGGAGTTTTCCCAGAGAGCCTTGATCTCATGCAGGCCGCGCGTCTCCGCAGGTTTATCCTGGGCAGAAACAGCCACCCAGTGAAAAGCTACTTCTTCCAGGTAGTCTGCGATCCGGGCGACATCTGCCACATCCTGCAGGCAGGATGTGCGCCGCTGGCCGGAATGGAGGTCGATCACTTCCACCCCGCAGCCATCTGTGCCTACGTAAACGTGGTTGCCATCCAGCATCAGGTCTTGTGCCGGATCACGGGCAGCCAGCGGGTAGACCGGTGGTGCTTTCTTGAGCGCTTCTTCGATTAAATGCGGCTTGACTTTGACGATCATCCTATCGTGGTCAACCCTGGCTCCATATGCCTCCCATATCTCCAGTGCCCGCTTCGAAGGGAAGCGTACACCCACATTTTCGATGATGTTCAAAGTTGCTTCGTGGATGCGCTGCACCTCGTTTGGTGTGAGAATGTTCAGGCTTAGCTTGGGATTGGTAATGGATTTTATGTTCTTGGACATGAGTCGCTCGCGGGGTTTAAGCACCAACCAGTTGCTTGCCGGCGTTTACTGCGCCGATGGCATCTTCGCTGTAACCATCTGCGCCGATCTTCTGAACCCAGTCGCGGGTGACGGGCGCTCCACCGACCATTACCTTGACCGAGGAGCGCAATCCTTCCTTCTTCAGTATCTCGATGACCTCTCCCTGTTTGACCATGGTCGTGGTTAATAGGGCACTCAAGGCAACGATATTGGCGTCCACCTCGCGTACCTTCTCAATGATCCTGGATGCAGATACATCCACGCCCATATCATAGACCTGGAAACCGGAAGCAGAAAGCAGGGTACCGACCAGCGTTTTCCCGATCTCGTGTATGTCTCCCTCAACGGTTGCCAGCACGACCTTACCCAGTACCTGCCGGGCGGTGCCGCGCCTTGCCATCTCTGGTTCTAGGGTGGTGACGGCTGCTTTCATGGCTTCACCCGCCATTACCAGTTCAGGCAGGAAGGCATCCCCGCGGCTGAATGCATCACCCACAGTATTGACCCCGAGCACGAAGCCCTTGGTGATCGCTTCAAGTGGATCGATGCCGCTCTCGATCGCATGCTTCGCCAGGGCTACAGCCACCTCCGATTCACCATCAATGATGCTCTGAGCCATTTTTTCAAACAATTCTTTTGACATACGTTTCTCCTTTTTAATAAATTCTCACCTGGATTCGCGAATAACTTGCTCCAAGCGCTTGAGTCCTTCGTTGAGATAGTCAGCCGGCAGACCGAAACTGATGCGCAGGAAATGGTCCAGTCCGAATAGATCTCCCGGCAGGACGAAAGCGTTTTTCTGGATCAATTGTCTCACCAATTCGCTGGAATTTACTTCCCTGTGATAGCGGGGGAAGGCGATGGCCGCGGCTTGGGGCGGAACAATGGAGAGCAAGCCCTCCTGCCTTTGATACCATTTTTCGAAGTTTTGATAGCCGGCCCGGATATACTCGCGGGTTCTCTGGATGATCCTGGGTCGAACTTCCGCGGATAGTGCATACGCTGCCAGTTTATTCGCCAGCATGGTCGCGCTGATGGTGATGTAATCCTGCCAGGCCCAGGCTTTTTTGATCAATTCTGCCGGTCCAACGATCCAGCCGATCCGTAAGCCCGGCATGGCATATGCCTTGGACAGGCTGTGGGTCGCCACCACCCGTTCATAACGACCCCAGAAGGACGGCGTGAATTCATCTGTGACCCTCTCCGCCCCGGCGTAGACCTCATCACACAGCAGCCAGGCTCCACACCACTCAGCGGTTGCCACGATGGCATTCATTTCTTCTATGGTCAGGATATGTCCGGTTGGATTGTTTGGATTGACCACGGCGATAATCTTGGTTCTGGGGGATATTGCCCGTTGCAGCTCGTCCAGGTCAACCCCCCAATTCAGCTCCTCTTTCAAGGAAAATGTCTTGACTTTGTATCCAAAGTTTTGCGAGACACCCCAGATCTGCATGTAATTGGGCAGCATGACCGCGATCTCGTCTGCAGGTTCCATGATGGTCAATACCGAGGTGAAATTCGCCTGGGCGCATCCGGTCGTGACCAGGATGTTTTCTTCGCTCGCCCCTGCATAGAGCCTGGCGATTGCGTGGCGCAGTTCGATCAAGCCGTTGCTCTGTGGGTAACCCAATGGTGTCGAGAGCAATTCCTCAACCAAGGCGGGTTCCTGCACTAACTCTTTGATTGTTATTGGATGGACACCGCTCTCCGAGAGATTAAAGTCGACTTGGTTCTCCCAGATGGACATCAACCTCTCAAGCTCGAATTGCACAAATCCTTTACTCATTAATAACTCCTTCCTTATGTCATTGCGAGAGTGCGAAGCACTCGAAGCAATCTCCTCCCAGATACTTGTACGAAGTTGGATCCATTCCTACACTTCGATATCAATTCCCAGCCCCTTCTCGGCAGCCCGCTGGTAGGTGAGCAGGGCAATCGCGGTATCCTGCACGCCCACGCCGGTCAGGTCGCAGACCGTGATCTGTTCCTCGTTCTGCCTGCCCGCGACGTGACCGGAGGTCAGATCACCCAGCTCAAGGATCTCATCCAGTTCAGAGATCACACCTGCCTTGAGTGCGTGGTGTAACTCACCCAGGCGGAAACACTGCGGCTTGCTGTCGCACACGATCCGCTTAGCCCGCCTGAACACCTCCGGATATAGTTCCTGTTTATGTTCCGCATCCGATCCCATGCAGGTGATATGCATCCCGGGATGCAGCCATTCTGCCTCCAGGTAAGGTTCCCGGGAGGGCGTGGTGGTGACCAGGAAATCGCATTGCCTGGCGACCTCCTCGATGGTTTTTTCTGTGATCACCGGGATACCCAGCTCTTCTTCCATCTCTTGGGCGTACTTCTTTACTTCTTCAGGTACGATCCCATATACAACCAGTCGCTGGAAGTCTCGTACCAGCCTTAAGCCCCTGATCTGGTAGCGGGCTTGCATCCCGGACCCGATCACACCTGCCGTCCCGATTTCTTGCGGTGCGAGATGTTGCGCCGCGATGGCTCCGGCGATTCCAGTTCGCAGGTCGGTCAGGTATCCATTATCCAGCAGCACTGCTTCCAGGAAACCTGTTTTCGCGCTCAATACCAGCATCATACCGCTTCCGTAGGGTAATCCCAGCCTGGGATTATCCATAAAACCTGAAGCGATCTTGATTGCAAACTGGTCGAAGCCCTGGATATAGGCTGTCTTGACGTCCACCTCGCCATGGTTTTCTTCAATGTCTACCCGCATAATGGGTGGCAGGCTGACCTTGCCTTCCAATAAACGCGTGAATCCTTCCGCAACAGCCGCCATTGCCTCCTGATCCATGCTGGTACAGCTGCGGATCTCGGCTTCTCTAAGGATTTTTACTTTCATTCCATTTGCCTCTTCATTGGTCATTTCCACGATGCATGCCTGGGAAGGTTTGGGCGTAGCTGCGCTCCCTTATAGCTGAAGGGGATTTGTCATAACTATCTATGTCTGTGGAGTATACGACCTGTGATCCTGGATAATGGATATCGGACATTCTCATATTGATGATGGTCTCGTTTGCTAAGACTCTACCAATAATGGCTTTAATTGTTCTTCTGTTGTATCCAGGAGTTTTTGGGGTATCTTTAAGTAAGAGACCAGCTCGTTGCCCAGGTTCCGGATGTGTTCGATCGCATGCTTCACGGAAAGCATTGCATCCCCATTCGCGACCGCCTCCGCGATTGCTTTGTGCTCCTGGTACTCCTTTGCCAGGCTGGATGGAAGGAGTTCCGGGTGGCGGAACATGTACTCATACAACATCCAGTCCGGGAACTGGTTGGATGCCATTTCATACAAGCGTGTAAGCAGGGAATTTCCGCTGGCGGCGACCAGCGCGCGGTGGAACTCACGGTTCAATTGTCGCTGTGTGGACATATCCGCCAGGGTCACCAGCTCCTTGGTCTGTTCGACGATATCCGCCAGCATTCTTTTTTGTGCCTCTGTCCTGTTTATAGCCGCGGCACGCACAGCCGCACTTTCCAGTACCAGCCGCACGGTATACGCATCGACGATTTCTTCTGTGGTCAGCTGCAAAACACGCACCCCCCGGTAAGGCACCCGTTCTGCCAGCCCGGCAGAAACCAGCAGGTCCAACGCTTCGCGCACGGGTGTCTGGCTCACCCCCAGTTGTGAGGAAATAATTTCCTGCCGCAGCCACTCGCCTGGTGGATACTTACCTGCGATGATGCGCTTATGCATCACATCGAAGATCTCTTCTTTTAGCGGCTTATGCTGGAACGTATCCTTCTCTTCCCTTGCTGTCAAACGGCTTTCCATCATCAGCTCTTTCTTTTAATGGGGGGCACTTGGATATTTATATATTATACATTATATATAAAAATATTTTCAGCGCTTATTTGTTGTTGACTGTTCCATCTGAATGAACACCCCAAGGCTTATGCTGGATTGCTTTTTCATAGCGACCGCGAGATCAAGCGCCTGGATAAAAAATCATGGCAATCCCCTGGACTCTTTTAACCGGGTAGGTTCGTTATAATATGAATACGACATCGGGCAGGAATCGCCGTTACAAAGACAGGCGAAAAGCAAAAACCTCAGCATTTCATTTATTTCACCGTCCCGCAGGTTGGCATCCAGCACCATGGCATCTTCATCAAACCTGCGGGACGTTTTATTCGAACAGCTCGGCTCTCCCTGCCTAGCATCCACTGCCACCTACCCTTTGTCTTCTATCTCTCTTTCCCCGATCCCAGATTACCAATCTCAATTATCGAATCTGACCTCCCCAATCTCGATTACCGAATCTCCAATGCAAGAGCAGAAAATGATCTGAATCTCTCAATGATTATTTTGAGGATCAGCGATAATACAGAGATGCAGGTTTCGGTCTTTGACATGAAGCCATTCGAATATTTCCTAAAGCTACAAAAGTATTTACAGCGGATAAAAAACTGACCGGGATACACTGATGCTTGATAGGATGGGGGAATTGAGAAACAAATTTCACTTAAACCTATTTACTCCTACTTTTCTACGACATTACTTATACCTATCTAATACCCTTAAAATAGATTGTCTGCTACCCCAAAAAAGCAATCAATTAGGAATAGTCCAGCAGGTAGTATGAGAAGGTATGGAGCTTTAAGGCCTTCCATCCGGTATGTTCTGAATGACAAAACTTAGCTGCTTCTGAACCCAACTATATCTTTGTCAGTAATGACTTAACCACAGTGACAAACTCATTCACAACCCCTATCTCATTACAAAGTGAGAAAAGCTCCATCTCTTTTAAATCAAAATATTCATGGGAGATCCTGTTCCTATATCTCACTAGCTTCGATAGCTCTGATCTCAGCTTGTCTGTGATTATCTTCTTTCTGGAGAGAAGCTCAAATATCTCTGAGTAAGTGGATGGCACGCCTAACTTATTGGCTAGCACCATCTCACTCCCAAGATCAATAGTCCTGTTTATAATGGTAAACATCACCATGGAGAGAGAATGATAATTCTTCCTGTCAGCAAGATCAGCAGGAGTTCTTATGCCCAGTTCCTGCATCTCAGCGAGGTATCTCTCAATATCAGAGATTATCTTTGCGATTCTCTCAATGTCATACATCAGGCAATACCTAACACCCTCTTGGAATACATCCTAATCATCGGCTGAAGGTCAAGATAGCTTTTCACCACTTGTCTCTGTATGTCCATGAGCTCCCTCCCTGAGCCTTTTCTGGCAAACAATTGCCTGCCCTCCCTGAATACTCTCACCCTGATCACCGGTGGCAGGTCCCAGATGACCGAAACGTCAATTTCATCCCCGCTGTTTGAAAGTATCTCTGCCTCGATTGACTCGGGTATATCCCTGCCAGTTATTGCACAGAGGTCTATGTCTGAGTAGGGTCTTTCCTCCCCTCTTGCGTATGATCCAAACAGGTAGACGGATTTGACAGAGGGTATCTTCTTTAATCTCCTGAGCACAGCATTGATCTTCCTGTTAACCATTCTGAGAGTAAATATCACTTGGATGCTATTTATAGGTTTTTGTTTTTCCGGCTTATTTTATTATTGAGTCCACTGCAAAAAAGGTGTATCACCCTGCCTGCCCCCGTCTCGCCTCGGCGGGTGCACTTCCCGAACGGGGCGGCGGTTTTCCCTGGCACCGCCCGCCACACCCTCCCGGTGTCCTTCGGGAGGGCAAGTGTGTTGAGAAGCGGCCTGCACCTGTGGTCTTGACAGGTGAGCGACCGCGCAGCGTGCCGTTGGCAAGTGTCTCCTCATCAATAGTGATTATTGATGCTATTGCATGTCGTAAAAACCGTGTTTTTGCAGTGAAACCATTATTACTTATAAGTAGCAACCACCGAAAAGCTTAAGTACTAGGGATTCATTATTGGGCAGCATGACAGATAAATTTGACAATATTGTAGGTACTGATATTCATCCAGGTGATAATTCTCATTATACCACTACACGAACTGGGAGCTACAAACCCAAAGGGGTATGATTAAAGATAAGATATGTCGCAATTGCATTGTTTGCCGCAGCCTCGATGATCCTTGCAGCATGCAACCCCCCTGCAATTGCAGCTCCTGAAGGGTTTCAATGACCACTCAATCTTGACAACCTGGAACCGGCCGGTGCTCTATCCAATCCCCAAATCGGAATGAGTATAAATGCGGAGGCGGTATCGGGCGGGAAGTGCCCTCATAGAGACAGGCGAAAAGCATAAACCTCAGCATTTCATTTATCTCACCGTCCCACAGGTTGGTATCAAGCACCTTACCTTTATACTTAAACCTGCGGGATGTTCTATTCCTGGTCAGCGTAGCTCTCCCCGCTTGGCGCTTCCTTCGGTTTTGTTATCTTGCATAGGCAATTCTGCTTACACCTGGGCGCGTGTGATAGCGCTCTATCCTGTCGTGCCATCCTCTTACAATGAGACCATGGCCTCCAGACTTGACCTTGCTGGGAAGTGGATCGTTTTCTTTGGCATTGTATTTGGCATATATACCGCCTTGCCCTTCCTTGCCCCCCTTTTTATGCACCTGGGATGGAAACCGGTCGGAAATGCGATATACTTCATTTACTCGTTCTTGTGCCATCAGCTGCCAGAGCGCTCGTTTTTTCTATTCGGTCAAAAACTGACTTATTCCTTGCCTGATATCCAGGCTGCTTGGCAGATCACCATCCATCCAATGGTGCTGCGCCAGTTCATTGGCAACCCTCAAATGGGTTGGAAGGTGGCATGGTCGGACCGCATGGTTTCAATGTTTACCGCCATATTGATCTTCGGTCTGTCATGGTGGCCCCTCCGCCGCAGGCTTAAGCCTTTGCCTCTCTGGGGGTTGGTCCTGCTGGTTTTGCCGATGGTTATGGATGGTACCACCCACTTCATTAGTGACCTGGCTGGCATCGGGAATGGATTTCGTGACACGAATTTTTGGCTGGTAAACATGACCCATAATTCTTTTCCGAGCACATTCTATGCCGGCGATGCCTGGGGTTCTTTCAATTCGATTATGCGCCTGCTGAGTGGTATTTTATTTGGTTTGGGTGTCGTCTGGTTTGGTTTCCCTTACCTGAACGCCTCCATAAATGATGAGGCTTACGAGAGGCAGGCAACGTGACTTCTTCCAGCCCCAGGATCCGCGTCCTGCTTGCCGATGACCATGCCATTGTGCGTGCGGGCATCCGCCAGTTCTTGAACCAGGCACAGGATATTGAGATTGTCGCTGAAGCAGGAGATGGTGATACAGCAAAAACCTTGATCCAGGAACACACCCCCGACGTTGCAGTCCTGGATATGCAAATGCCTGGTGCAACTGGCATCGAAGTGACACGCTGGGTGAAAACGAACCTTCCCCAAGTAGGCGTTCTAATTCTGACCGCCTATGATGACGTACCCTATGTGACCGCCGTTTTACAGGCTGGTGCCAACGGTTATATGTTGAAAACTGCACCCCCGGAAGAGATCATCCAGGCTGTCCGGGATGTACACGAGGGTAGATCGGCCCTGGATGCCGCGATTGCCAGGAAGGTCACCCTGCAGGTATTCCAGAAGGAAGAGCTACCTCTGGATCCATTGACCGATCGGGAAATGGAGGTCTTGGCGATGGCAGCCAGGGGATTCACCAATAAAGCCATCGGCTTGCATCTAAACATTAGTGATCGCACTGTACAGGGTCATCTGGCTCATATTTTTTCCAAGTTCCAGGCGAACAGCCGGACCGAAGCGGTCATGCGCGCGGTTTCCCTTGGCTTGATTTCTCAGGATACCGGTAAACTGGAAGAAGATTGATCCAGCATGTCCAGATCTGAGAGGCGCTCTGCCCGGTTTCATCCGGGGTTGAATGTTCAACTACTGCTATATACTATCTTCCCGCTGGCTATCCTTCTGATCATTTTTGCCTTCGGCAGTGTGTTTGTCCACCAGAGGGAAATGCGGCGTATGGTTGGAAAAGGGGATGAGGTCATGGTGCGTGCGGTCGCCAGCGCTCTCGGCGCTGCGATTGACTATCGGATTGCAGAAGTGCGCAGCCTGGCATTACGAGCCGCTCTGGTAGAAGATCCACGGTCAGTCCTATCCCGGTATTCGGATCTCACTTCTATTTTTGATGCTGGTGCAGCTATATTCACGTCCAGGGGGGAATTGCTTGCTTCATCCGGAGATATCTCATTCTGGCAGGGTTCAGGTAGCCCTATCGAGGGGTTAGCAAAGTTCACTGAACAGGGGATGGTCTACCGCATAATTCATACTACTGGGGGCACGCTCGTGGAAATGGGGGCTGCCTTGCCGCATGAAAATCTGGTCGCTGTAGGGGCTTTTTCCATTAACAAATTGGTTGAACTGATAAGCATGCAGGCTTTCCCTCCTGACCAGGCCATGAACATCTTCCTGGTAGATGGATCGGGGACCTTGATGTACCAGAAGGGTGGTCACGCCAGAGTAGGTATGATGCGGGAACATCCCGGGGTAAACGCAGGGTTAATGGGCAGATCTGGCACCACTTACATGAAAACTGGTGGGAACGAACAGGTCGTCTCATATAGTCCGGTCTCCCCAACAGGTTGGGTGCTGGTTATGGAGGAACCATGGGAAACCGTGGTCAATCCCATCTTAAATACATCCCAGATAGGACCGCTGGTCATTGCTCCGCTTTTATTAGTGACCTTGGTTGGTCTCTGGTTCGGCGCGCGGCAGATTGTCCAACCGTTACAGCAGCTGGAGAAAAAAGCCGCACGGTTGGCTTGGGGTGATTTCGGGTCCATCGAAGAACCTGTGGAGGGTATTGCTGAGATTCGCCACCTGCAGTCACAGATGATTGAGATGGCACATAAGGTCAAATCTGCACAAAAGAGCCTGCACGATTATATCGGCGCTATCACCTCCGCCCAGGAAGATGAACGCCGCCGGCTTGCCCGAGAACTGCATGATGATACGCTCCAGGCATTGATAGCATTGAAACAGCGCCTGCAAATGGCCCAAAGAAGTATCAAGGATAGGTCAACCAAGAAATCATTAAATGAGGTTCATTCCTTGACCGAGGAGACGATCAACAATCTGCGCCGTTACACGCAGGCTTTACGCCCGATCTATTTGGAAGACCTAGGATTGGTCCCCGCGCTGGAGATCCTTGCACGTGATGCTAGTCAAACAGGTGGATTTCCGATACAGTTCCAGCAGCAGGGCGATGTCCATCGCCTCGATCCCACCGTGGAACTGGCTTTATATCGTATGGCACAGGAACTTCTTAACAACCTCATCCGCCATGCCCAGGCCTCGCAAGGTAAAATGCTCATTACCTTTAAAAAGAAGGCTGTCGTCCTGGAGGTTAGTGATAACGGTATTGGTTTTTCCGTCCCTGATAGTCCCACGGATTTTGCAGCGCAGGGACATTTTGGTCTGCTGGGGATGAGCGAACGTGCTGAACTGGTCGGAGCGCAGCTTGATATCCTATCAACCCAGGGGCAGGGCACCCATATAACCATCTCTATCCAGGAGTGATATTATTCTGGGATAGAGCTGCTTTCTTCCGGGTATCAAATTGAAAATCGTCTTTTGAGGGGGTCTTACGTGATAAGCATGAGGGAATCCATCAAAAGAGAGAATTTCTAACCCTGAGTTTGGTCTGGCAAATACCACAATCACCTTGTCAGTGGAGTACCAGGTCATTCATCCCGGTGGATTAATGCAATCACGGGTTATATAAAGCTTGGAACCATAGGCAATATTGCCTATAAAATGAGACGCTATCCTGCGCTCAGGTTCTGCCAGTCTTCCGGCTAAAATTTCATAGATGGAGCATTGAACTTCCCCGAAAAAACCTTGACAGTCCCTTGATAGAGATAAACATATGATCCATAAATCCGGCAAGCTATCGTTGTTTGTTTTCCTTATTCTTTCAGTCAGTCTTTTCCTTTCCGCTTGTTCGGCAGGGAACCAGAAAAACATCGTTCTGATGTCCCTGGACAAGATGCCGGTCGAAGTGCAGGCTGCGCCTGTCTCCGTCCAGCAGGCATACCAGTTCGCGGCTGCCAATCCTGACCTGATGAAGCAGATCCCATGTTACTGCGGCTGCGGAGCGATGGGACATACATCAAATTATGCCTGCTATGTCCAGGACGTGGATGCGAGTGGCATCATTGTCTTTGACACCCATGCCCTGGGGTGCTCCATTTGTGTGGATATCACCCAGGATGCCATGCGCCTTCTCAAATCAGGTAAGAGCCCTCGGGACATTAAGACTTACGTGGACGCAACCTATGGCCAGTATGGACCATCGAACATTCCCTAGGAGTTCACCTTGACCACACCCAGGTTTTATTGGCTGCTCTTTGAGCTGGCGGGGTTAGTCATTGCTTTTTTCCCGCTTCGGTTACATTTCACCGAGCCGCAGGAGCAGGAATTTCGCATTTACGCAAGTCAGTACGCTTACAGTCCGGCGAAGCTCTCAGTCAACCCGGGTGATACTGTGACAATCGAATTGGTCAGCATGGATGTCGTCCACGGGCTTTATATTGATGGATATGGGGTTTCCGTGACCGCCGACCCGGGTCAAACCGCCCGACTGACATTTACTGCTGATCGCCCCGGTGCTTTCCGTTTGCGCTGCAACGTCACCTGTGGGGCCCTTCATCCCTTTATGCTTGGAAAGTTTCAGGTCGGGACGAACACCCTCCTCTGGCGCGCAATTGGATTATCCATATTGACCGCACTGGCAGGAGTATTTCTGTTCAAACCTCCCTCCCAGATCAAGACTGCCTGATGCGCTACGAACTTACCCGCTTCCCCCTCGTCAAGGCTGTGCTAAAGAACCGCTGGCCTCAACTGGTTGTTTATACGGTTATGCTGTCTGGATTCCTCCTCGCTATTATGGATGGACTCGTTGGAACACCGGTTGGCAACCAGAACTACGCTATCGTATTCGTATGGATTGCCTGGTGGGCAATTTTGATTCTTGCTGCTGTCCCATTTCTTGGGCGTGGTTGGTGCGCGGTATGTCCCATCCCCCTGCCCGGTGAATGGCTTTCGCATGGTGCAATCCTTGCGCCCCGCGATGGAAAAAAACCCTGGCTCAACCTGCGCTGGCCGAATAGGTTTCGCAACATCTGGTCACAGAATATAACTTTCCTCCTGGTTGCCCTATTTAGCACTGTGGTCCTGACTACTCCCCTCGTGTCTGGGGGAGTGCTGGCTGCGATGTTGATGGTTGCGATTGGAACCAGCCTGGTCTTCGAGCGGCGCGCTTTCTGTCGTTACCTGTGCCCGGTGGGAGGGTTCATCGGGTTATATGCCCAAGCTGCGCCGTTGGAGCTGCGGGTCAAAAATAGGGATCGGTGTGTCCAATGCGCTGGCAAGCCGTGCTATAACGGTTCGGCTGCCGGTTATGGCTGCCCCTGGCAGGTATTTCCACCTGGATTGACCAGAAATACATACTGTGGATTATGTATGGAGTGCTTGCGTACCTGCCCCCACGACAACATTGCTCTGAATCTTCGTCCCTTCGGCGCAGACCTGGAGAAACCATCCCGGCGGATGGACGAAGCATTTAAAGCATTTATCATGCTCGGCGCAGCCATGATCTATGCCCTGGTACTTCTCGGTACGAACGGAACCCTGAAATCAGCGGCATATTCAGTGGGTTCCCTGACCTGGTTTGGCTATGCGGTAGGTTCCCTTGTCTTTATCCTGAGTATCCTACCCGGCTTCTTTTGGGTGTCAGTCAGGATGGGGCAGCTTTTATCTGGATCCATCGATCCTATGCGTCACGCCTTTGCTGCCTTTGCAACCACCCTTGTTCCGCTTGGTTTAATGTCCTGGATTGCTTTCAGTCTGTCCTTCGTGCTGACCAATGCCACATACATCCTGTCCTCTCTCTCGGATCCATTCGGCTGGGGTTGGAATCTTTTCGGTACTGCTGGTATTACTTGGCAGCCCTTGCTCACAACCCTGGTAATCCCCATGCAGGTCCTTGCTTTGGTTGGTGGTCTGTTATGGTCTATACGAATTGCACAAAAGGTTAGCGCTGAAACACATATTACGCCCCTGCCAGTAGCCATATATGCAACGATGGCAACACTCACGATGCTGGGATTAATACTATGAAGCGATCCGAGATCCTTGCCCGCTGTCTGGTCATCATCGCCACACTGAGCGTGTTGGTCATTCCTCCTGCTGTCCGCTGGTTTAATAACCGGCAGGCTGTTGAATTGCATGCCAGAATAGCAGAGACCGGTGGCTGGACACCTGAATCGATCTCAGCACAGGCTGGTACTCCCTTGCATCTCCGCTTGACCTCTGACGATGTCATCCACGGTTTTGCAGTAGGTAAGTTAAACGGACCGGCAGTGGATGTGGAACCCGGCAAAGTGACCAGCCTGACCCTTAACTTTGATAAACCTGGAAAATACACCTTCTACTGCACGCGCTGGTGTGGGCTCAATCACTGGCGGATGCGCGGAACTATCGATGTAACCGGGAAAGGTTTGGTTGACCCACAGCCTGCACCTGCGCCACTCTATATGACACTCAACCTGGACCTTGACGCACCGCATCCCACCGCCGTGATCCCGGTGGTCAAGCCATCTGCGGTCAGGGGTAAAGAGTTGGCTAATGCTCACCCGATCATTCGGTATCTGATTCCCGATTACTATAGAAGCCACTCTCCGGCGCAAGTCTACCTGGATCTGCGAGCTGATCCCTCTCTCACCATTTTGAAGGATCCCCAGGTTTGGGACTTGGTCGCCTACATCTGGCAGCAGAACACCACCCCGGCTGAACTGGCAGATGGCAGGCAGCGCTTTGCCCGGAATTGTGCCGCCTGTCATGGTGAGACTGCTGCCGGTAATGGTGTCTTTGCAGATGACCTGGCTCAGTTTGATACCCTGGGTACAAGCGGCGACAACCGTCCGGTGGACTTCACCAATCCTATAACCATGCTCGGTGCCAGCCCGGTGCTGCTGCAGGGCAAGATCATCCGCGGCGGTATGGGGACCGGTATGCCAATGTGGGGTTCGATCTTCTCCGATGACCAGATCTGGAGTGTCATCAGTTATCTTTATTCATACCACTTCGAAGAGTCCATCAAATGAGTCGAAAAACTAAAAAACAAAAGAAAAGGAAATTCCCATTACCACTGCTTATCTTGTTTGGCGTCGGCGGGTTTCTGTTGGTTGCAGCCTTGGTTTTATATACGGGGCGAAACCGTGATAGCGTCGTATTTGAAGACGGCACACCCATACTGAAGGTCGGCCAGGAAAGAATTGATTACGGGAATGTGAAATTCAATACCCCCAAGACCTTTACCATCACTGTAACAAACATTGGTAATGAAGTACTGCGCTTCACCAAAGAGCCTTATATCAAGGTTCTGGAGGGGTGCTGACCACCCTCTTTGACCATCGGTTCGATGGTCCTCAAACCTGGCGAAAGCACCACCATTGTTTCCACAACGTTCATGATGCATGAAGGGATGGATGGTCCACATGACTTTGCTGTCCACCTGGTCACGAATGATCCATCACAACCGGATAAAGTTGTACACGTTATTTCGAATTGGATACCTTAAACCACAGATCCTGTCGCAGGTATGACGCCAAGCTCTTTTTTTCTTCCTTGAATAATAGCGGTTAGAGAATTACAGGGTCGGGTAATCTGCTTCTTTAGATTTTTAAGTCTACCCGGATGCTTTTTCGGAATCTTTCTATTATTTGGCTGTCGTTGATTGGTATATAGGGGATCCATTAGATAAAAAAAAAGAGGGTGGGAATATGCCCACCCCATTGACAAACTGTTTACTGCATTTCGGATTCTTCGATGAAGGTTCCATGCCAGAAATGGTAGAAGATCTGACCGTTATAACCGTTGACGCTCAGCATCCCTTCGACCTTGCCATTTTTCTCAAAATCGAGAGTGTAATAGCCATAGAATTTCATTGGATCAGCGGCTGCTACAGTACCGGCGAAGTTGCTGGCGAGATATTTTTGGGCGTACTCGACCGCTTTCTCTGGGGTCACGGGCATGTCAGTAGAGACCTCGGCAGGATTTGTATTCCCCCAGCCGAAACCACCCATCATCCTATCCCTCCAGCTGCCGCGGCCGCCCATCATGTTCTGGCGATTCAAACCTCCATACTTGAGGTTCCACATGATATTGGAACCTTGTTCAGGGTAGGCGATCTGTGAGGTGGGATCGATCAACAGCTCAAAGGCGCCCACACCGGTGCTTTCTTCAACAACGATGGCATAACCATTGTTGTCAAAGATCATGATCTCTTCAACCATCAACCCCTCGATTCCGAGATTATTGACATAGGTGTCTGCAGCAGTTTTTACCTGGTCGATGGTTAGCGGGATGACATTTGCGTTGTTGTAGCCATAACCGCCCATCATGCCTCTAGGTCCATAACCTGATCTACTTCGTCCCATCATGCCGGGTCCCAAACCGGATCCATTGTTATTATTCCAGCCGTAACCGAACATCATCGCACCTGGCGTGAAAATAGTAACGCGTCCAAACATGTTTCCAGCGAAAAAGATACCGCCAGCCAAAGCCAGGATGCCGATTACAATTAGTGTAGTTCGAAGAACGTTATTCATTTCTATCTCCTTTTTAAAAGTAATATAAGACAGTGTATGAATTTATATTAAGCGTTATTTGGCGTAAAAAGAGTACGCCATTTGGCGGAGGATCGTGATAGCATAATAATAATTCTCCTCAATTGCTGAATAAGTAAAAATTCAAGTTGATACATGAGCACTGAATATAACTTGAAGGCTGTCCTGGTCCTTAAGGACAGCCTCCAGATATGAGGTGATAACCATTCATTAAATTGTATGTAAGGTGTTGTTTATTGGGTAGTTGTCCCATCGACGAAACACGCATTCGCATATGATTCTCCTTTTCCATTGAAAGTACGCCCGTCGAAATGGTATTGTGTGCTGGGCGCCAGGTTGCCAATCGTGACCATTACCTCATCCGGACCAACGGTTGTTTCCAGGCTTGTCGTTCCTTGATATATTCAAAAACCTTCACGGCTGGCGTCATTAAATGAAGCCCAGGTGATCACAACCGATGTTAGACCCATAGAGGAAACGCTACAGGTTATCGGCTCACGGGGTGGTTCTTCAACCACCACCGGATTAACCATGATGTCACCGTTTCCATGCCTGGCGGCACGATCGTTCAGGTCATAAAGGCGTGACCGTTTGCCCTTATTTTTTATAGTTTCATCACCTATATGTGTGATAAAAACTATACGCATAATAGCCTATTCGCTATAACGCAATATTGCTCTTACAAATAGTCAGACAGGCATGTATGATAATGGTAATGATAAGCCAAGAAATCTTTACCAGAATTTTTGAATACTGAGCATCTGGCGTACACATTCAAACAAAGGAAATTGGTATGACAACGCAAACTCTTACTAAACGCATGACTCTGATCGACCCGCCTGCTATAACCGATTTGTTCAACAATGTTCGTTGGTCATGGCTGTGGCTGGTAATTCGCCTCTATCTGGGATACACCTGGGTGACATCTGGCTGGGGCAAAATCGGTAACCCGGCCTGGATTCAGACCGGTGAGGCGCTCAAGGGATTCTGGGAACGGGCAGTCATGATTCCCGACGCTCCTGCTCGCCCTCTGATCGCATTTAATTGGTACCGCGTATTTATACAGTTCATGCTCGACAGTGGTAGCTATACCTGGTTTGCCAAGCTGGTCGTGGCCAGTGAAATCCTGATTGGGGTCGCCTTGATCCTGGGAGCGTTCACTGTCCTAGCGGGTTTCTTTGGCGGTTTTTTGAACTGGAACTTCATGATGGCTGGCATCGCCAGCATCAACCCTGTTATGCTGATCCTGACCATCCTGCTCATCCTGGCTTGGAAAACCGCTGGCTGGTGGGGCCTGGATCGCTGGCTTCTGCCTCTGATTGTCGCACGCAGACAGCCGATCAGTTCTGCCAGCAAGAAGTAATCTATATTCAAAGTCGAATGACATCTAATTCCGCCACCAGTTCCTCTGGTGGCGGAATTTCTATACCAAATAATAATTGAGACCCAAAACGGGGCTGCCCTAAAACTCAAATAGGGTGGCCTCCCTTTGAAGCACTAACTTTATATCCGGGATGAAGGATAGCGATTTCTTCCGTGTTAACATCAGGAGAGGTCTTTAAGGATTCGTGACCGGGTCGACGGAACAAGCATACGGGCATACCTACCGGCCACATTGAAGGCTTGTACCTCGAAGTGGTCTTGTGTGTTGGGTGCCAGGTTGGTCATTCCCTGGTAGATGCGAATACCTTCCAGGTGATCATCCTGCTGCATTCCCCCGTCAAACCCCAAAATAATTTGAACACTGGTGGAGGAAAGTGCCTTGGCAGCACAGCTCCCAGGAGCATGAGGGAGTTCCCCCACTATTACTGGATTAACAACGATATCGCCGGATTGCCGGTTGTTTCCTCGTCTGACTTGGTAACTACATTATCTGGATTGGCAATCACTCCCCATAAGAAAGCCCTGTACTGAAGTTCGGGCATTCTAGCTCAGGGCGGGTTTTTCGTATTGTATGGAGTGCGGATTTCGCGGAGCACCGTTCGTCCAGCTTGACTGGTTCCCCGATAGGGGGTCAGTCCGTTAAAGCCTTCATCGAAGCAGATTTGAGGCTGAAAAAAGCAGGATATTAACCCTGATATACCACATGAACCTGTTTGCCCGAACTCATGTCTGAACTTCAGACCCAAAAAGCTCTTGAATTGGTCTATAATTTAACCATCCATATTCTCTGGGTTGATTTCTCTGGAGGTTTCAATGACCTACACCTGTATCCTGACTGAAATTCACGGGCGCGTCGGTCTGGTCACGCTCAACCGGCCGCAGGCGATGAACGCTCTCAATTACACCATTTTGATGGAATTGATGGATGCCCTGGTTGCGTACGATTCCGACGAGGCGGTCGGTGCGATGGTTATTACTGGCAACGAGCGCACCTTTGCGGCCGGAGCTGACATCAAAGAGATGGCTGAGGCTTCACCCGTGGATATGCTGGAACGGAGCATCATCCCCCTTTTCGACCGGATGCGAACGATCAAGAAACCGGTCATTGCAGCCGTCTCCGGTTGGGCACTTGGCGGTGGTTGTGAATTGGCTATGATCTGCGATATGATTGTCGCTTCCGAGACTGCTAAATTCGGCCAGCCCGAAGTGACCATAGGTGTCATCCCGGGCGCGGGTGGAACGCAGCGTCTTACCCATGCCGTCGGTAAGGCAATCGCCATGGAGATGGTGGTCAACAACCGCACATTATCGGCTCGGGAAGCCCTGCAGTTTGGATTGGTCAACCGGGTGGTGCCTGCCGAGCGCTGCCTGGAGGAAGCCCTGACCCTGGCAGACGAGGTCGCAGCCCGTGCACCATTGGCAGTCCGTTTTGGCAAAGAAGCGGTTAATAAAGCCTTCGAATTATCATTAACAGAAGGGGTGGAGGCAGAACGCCGCTCTTTTTATACTCTCTTTGCCACTCAGGACCAGAAGGAAGGTATGGCTGCTTTCATAGAGAAGCGTAAACCCGGGTGGAAGGGAAAGTAAGAGACCTCGCGCTTAACTTGCATGGATGGATCATCACGGCTTAGCACAACAAAGATATATGCTTGATCATCGTGAGTTGCTTGGCTGTCTGGGGGGATTGGGGTTGGATTCAAAACCGGTAATCGCCCATGCCTCGCTCTCGGCTTTTAGAGGATTTCAGGGTGGAGCGAAAGCTTTTCTACAAGCTTTGTTGGGGTCGGTTGGCGCATTGGTCATGCCAACCTTTACATATAAGACCATGGTGACACCTGAATCAGGCCCACCGAACAATGGTGTGATATATGGAGGGGATCGGGATGCCAACCGCATGGTTCAACCTTTTCACCCCGCACTGCCCGCCGATCCCCTGATGGGATTGCTGTCGGAGATTCTGCGCTGCCATCCATTTGCAAAGCGGACTCTTCACCCTGTTCTCTCCCTTGCCGGTATTGGGGCAGACACAGCACTGGATGCGCAAACGCTGGATAACCCCCTGGCACCGATTGGCATACTGGCTGAACAAGATGGCTGGGTCCTTCTCATGGGAGTTGATCACACGGTTAATACCAGCATCCACTACGGCGAGAAACTGGCTGGCCGCCGTCAATTCATTCGCTGGGCGCTGATACCCGACCGGATCGTTGAGTGTCCTGGTTTTCCAGGCTGTTCACGCGGCTTTGAAGCGATCAGGCCTTCTCTCGAAGCAATCACCCGTCGCATCGAATCCGGCAGCGCGGTGGTGCAGGCGATCCCATTGAGTAGATTATTTGAGATCGTGGTCGAGACCATAAAAAAAGACCCGCTGGCTTTGCTTTGCCAGCAGGATGATTGTGAGCGATGTAATGCGGTCCGGAAGGAGATCGAATAACAGCGGTTAATTACAGCTAGGTGGTATTGATGGACTCCAAATATTTTACTGGAGAGTGATCGGTTCAATGCGCCAGCTCTCTTCACCGATGAGTTTCTTGAGGCGAGCCAGCATGTCCGGGCAAATGCGGGTGGTATCATTGGGGAAATCGATCAGGTGACCGCGGCCATCTTCGAAAATTTGAAAAGAAAATCGGTCTCTTCCCGGGTATGAGATCAGTACACCATAAATATTCTTAATACGGCGCTTATCACGTTCCAGGTCCTCACAAGCCCTCAATAAAATGGTGATCAGACTCGGGGGTCGTTCGCTATTCTCACTCACGGGCAGCGTCACAGTTGGTGGTAGCTTGATCACCGGGACTTTGGATAAGTCTGTGGTCTGTACGGTCGGGGCTGCCGATCCAGTGAATGTCATGAAAGCAGGGCTGAGGGGTGGTACTGGGGGATTGCCTTCCTCTGGTTCGAGTTCCATAGCTTTTATTCCTTGATTCGGCTCGATGGGCATTTCATCCCAGCCCGTCGGGAAGGTTTCCGAGGGGAGTGGTGTACTCTCCTCGTGCAGAGACGTATGATCCATGGTCTGAACAGCATATCCCGTAAAGGATCCGGTAGCTTGACTTTCAATTTGTACAGAAATAGGTTTATTAACCTGGAGAATCTGCTCGGGGGAATTTAATACTGGTGACTCCTGTTTCTCCTTTTCTTCCACCAAGAGGGACAAGTTTGCCTCCGTCCGGATCGTATCTACCAGGACTTTGGGTGGGCTGTTGTTGGTATCAACCCTGCCTTCTACCAGTATGATCTTTCCTGCTTCCAGCACTGGCGAGGATAGATCCCAGGTTTTAGGGAACAGGACGAGTTCGATATTACCCTGGATATCTTCCAAGGTGACAAAACCCATTGCTTTACCGTTTTTGGTCTGGTAGGGGCGGATGACACTGACCAACCCAGCCACGCGCACCTTTTCTTCGTGATCAGCCTGAGTAAGCTGGCCGGAGAAATGGCTGACCAATCGCGATAGAGTTTTCTGGTAGGGAGTTAGTGGGTGATCGGAAATGTAAAGGCCGATCAATTCGCGCTCCCAGTTGAGTTCGGTGCGGTGGTCAACATTCCCTGCTGGAGGCAAGCTGATCTCCTCGTTGACACCGGTTGCCCCACTGAACAGGCTCATTTGACCAGATTCTACTGCCTTGAAATGTGAGATACTGGCTGATGAGATGCGTTCAATTACCTGAAGCAGGCTGCTGCGTGGTCCAAATTGATCCAGCGCACCAACTTTGATCAAGCATTCCAGGGCTCGCCTACCGGCGGCGCGCAGATCAACGCGACGGGCGAAGTCGTTCAAGTTTGTGAAAATGCCATCAGCGCGGGCTTTCAGGATCAATTCTACCGGTCCCTGCCCGACGTTCTTGACCGCACCCATGCCAAAGCGGATCGCAGATCCTTCGGATTGATCTTCGATGGCGAAATCATAGCTGCTGGCATTAACATCCGGCGGTAGGACCTTGATGCCCATGCTGCGGGTATCAGCCACGTATAGGGCTACTTTGCCTGTATCATTTTTCCAGACTGAGAGCAGTGCGGTCATGTACTCGACCGGATAATACGCTTTCAGGAAGGCTGTCTGGACAGCGATCACACCATAATCTGCGGCATGGGATTTGTTGAAACCGTAGCGGGCGAACTCTTCCCAGTCAGAGAAAATCAAATTGGCAGTTTCCACCGGGATACCCTTCAGGGCGGCGCCTTTGACGAACTTATCCCGATGTTTTTCCAACATCTCCTTGATCTTTTTTGAGACTGCTTTGCGCAGGTCATCGGCCTCGGAAGGAGTATAGCCAGCCAGCTCGACCGCAGCACGCATCAATTGTTCCTGATAAACCGGGATGCCGTAAGTGGATTCAAAGATCGGTTTCAATGCTGGATGCAGGTACTCAACCTTGGCTCTGCCATGCATGCAGTCGATGTACTTGGGAATGAACTGCATTGGCCCCGGCCGGTACAGGGCGACCATGGCAATGACATGCTCTAGTGTCTTTGGTTTCATCTGTACCAGGTAGTTGGTCATCCCGCCGCCTTCCACCTGGAACAAACCAGCTGTGCTGCCATTTCCAAGCAGGTCAAAAGCTTTGGGATCGTCTAGCGGGATATTACCCAGGTTGTACTTCTTTCCGTGACGCTGCTGGATCATGTCACAGGCGCGTGCCATAACCGTCAAAGTTGCCAGTCCGAGGAAATCCACTTTGAGCATACCAAGGGAATCAAGGATACCCATCTCGAATTGGGTCACAGATTTGATGGGTGTTTCTTCGGAACCAGATGTTGGCCTGTGTAGAGGGAGATATTCGGTCAGCGGTCGATCGGCGATGACCACACCGGCTGCGTGAGTACCGGCGCTGCGCACAACACCTTCCATTAACGCGGCTGTATCGAGCAGTTCACGAATATGCGGCGTCGAGTCATGGATGGTTTTCAATTCAGCGTTCTGCTCGAGCATTTCGGTCAGGGTAATTGTCTTACCGGATACATTCGGTACGAGCTTGGCAACACGGTCAACCTCGGTGAGGGGGATGTCCATCACCCGGCCTACATCGCGGATTGCCGCCTTGGCACCCAGAGTACCAAAAGTGATGATCTGGGCGACTTTATCGTCACCATACTTGCGAGCCGTGTATTCCAGCATCTCTGCCCGCAGGTCATCACGGAAGTCCAGGTCGATGTCGGGCATGGATATGCGGCCGGGATTAAGGAACCTCTCAAAGAGCAGGCCTTGTTCGATTGGATCTACCAGGGTGATGTCCAATGAATAAGCGACGATCGAACCCGCAGCTGAGCCGCGTGCGTTGTACCAGATACCCCGCTCGCGTGCATACCGGCACAGGTCCCATACAATCAGGAAATACGCCTCGAAGCCCATCTCGTGGATGATTTGTAATTCGTGATCCAGGCGTTCACGCACTTCCGGATGTGTGCAGCGTGTGCCGTAGCGGTGTTCCAAACCAGTCTCACACAAGGACCGAAGGTAACTCTCCGGTTTGTGACCTTGCGGGACAGTAAATGCAGGCAGGTGATAGCCCTTGAAGTCCAGGTCCACATTACAGCGTTCAGCAATGGTAAGAGTATTGCTGATAGCCTCGGGCACTTCAGCGAACAGGATGCTCATCTCCTGCGGCGAGCGCAGGTGATAGGACGGATCAGTCATGCGCATACGCTTGGGATCGGTTAAAACCGATCCAGTCTGGATGGCAAGCAAAATATCCTGCAAGCGGTGGTCTTCAGGATTGATGTAGTGTACGTCGTTGGTGGCAACGAGCCTGGTTGAGTAGCGCACTCCCAGTTCAATCAGCTTGCGATTCAGTTCTTTAATCTCGGGTATATTGTGCTGCTGGAGTTCAACGAAAAAGCGATCAGGACCGAAGACCTCGTAATACCAGTTCATGCGGCGGACTGCTTCATTGGGGTTTTGTTCCAGCAGAGCCCGTGGGATCTCCGCTGTCATGCAGCCTGTAGTACAGATCAATCCCTCTGCGTGTTGTGCTAAGAACTCGTGGTCGATGCGGGGATAATAATAGAAGCCATCCATCTGAGCCGCGCTGGCGAGCTTGAGCAGGTTGCGGTAACCGGTATCATTCTCAGCCAGCAGCAGCAGGTGATAGGATTTTTTGTCCAGCTTTGGGTCACGATCGGTCATACCGCGCGCCGCTAGGTAGGCTTCTATGCCGATCAGTGGTTTGATGCCTTTCTTCTTGGCGGCATTGTAGAATTCGACCACGCCGAACATCGAGCCGTGGTCTGTTATCGCTAGGGCTGGCATACCCAATTCTTTGGCGCGCTTGACCAGTTTTCCAATGTTGCTGAAACCGTCGAGCAGAGAGTATTCGGTATGGACGTGTAGGTGGACAAAGGACATGAGGGCTTGAATGCATTATAGCACCAGGGCAAGGGAATGGAACCTATGTTATGCTTAAAAAATGTAACTTCTCCGGCCAATGTCATCTGAACCGATGCGCTTTGTGCAGCGGCGACTGCCAGACGAGGATGAAAGGCCTCTCTTGACGGGATGCCTGTGGCAAGAATCTCCTCAGGGTTGTCGGTGGGATGCTTCCTTTTGTTCATCCTGATGAAACCGAGTTATGGAATTGCAGATTAACATTTACACTAACAGCGGAAATATAGTGTACTACCGCACAGGGCATGTATTTCGCATATTTTTACGGGTTTTCTTCGTGTCCCTTGGTTTCCAGATGTGGTGATGTGGTGATTTTTATATTGCACCTGAATCCCTCACGTTGTATGTTAAGATGAGACTAATCATCATCGTGGAACCCGTTTTGAGAATATGAGACAGTTTGATTTTATGAATGCTGGGTTAATCTTCGGTTAACCAAATCATGCCTGTGCTATAATCGCCCTCCGAAAGGTAATCAATGCTCCAAAATTTTGTAAAACTCTTTGGGGGCAACCCCAATCAACGCGAGATCGAGAAACTCAGCGACCTGGTCGAGCAGATCAACACCCTCGAAAAAGACTTTGAGGCATTAAGCGACGAAGACCTGCGCCTTAAAACGGATGAGTTTCGTACCCGCCTGACTCAAGCGCTTGATGGTGTGGAGGATGAAGACCAGCGCTATGAGATCGAGCAGGAGGTGATGGACCAGGTTATGCCGGAGGCATTCGCCGCAGTGCGTGAGGCTTCCAAGCGTACTATTGGCTTAAGACCATATGATGTCCAGTTGATCGGCGGTGTCGTGCTCCAGCGCGGTGAGATCGCCGAGATGCGCACCGGTGAAGGTAAAACCCTGGTGGCAACGCTGCCCTTGTATCTCAATTCCCTGACTGGCCGCGGCACGCATTTGATAACGGTCAATGATTATCTGGCACGCCGCGATGCCCGCTGGATGGGTCCTATTTATCGCCTGCTTGGGATGAGTGTTGGCATCCTGCAGATGGCCTCCGCCACCGAGGATGGTAATAAAGCATTTCTGTATGATCCGGAGCGTACTTCCCCACACGAGGACCAGCACAACATGCGCTTGGTATCGCGCCTTGAGGCATATCGTGCCGATATCACCTATGGAACCAACAGCGAGTTCGGTTTCGACTACCTGCGTGATAATATGGCGATGCGCCTGGATGACCGCGTCCAGCGTGGTCATTATTACGCCATTGTTGACGAGGTCGACAACGTCCTGATCGACGAAGCCCGCACCCCGTTGATCATCTCCGGTCCTGCCTCGGGAGACCTCGAATGGTATGGCCGCATGGCGCAGATCGTCAAGCAGTTAAAATCCGAAGACTACGAGATCAATGAAAAAGACCGAAGCATCACCCTGACCGAGCTCGGCGTGGCGCACGTTGAGCATTTATTGGGACAGCCCCTGCAGGATCCGGATCGCCCGGAAGACCTCAATCCCGAACAAGCCCGCCTGTTTGGTTATCTGGAGCAGGCCCTACGCGCCCAGTATCTCTTCAAACGCAACAAGGACTATCTTGTCCAGGCCGGCAAGGTCGTCATCGTGGACGAATTCACAGGAAGGCTGATGCCCGGCCGCCGCTGGTCGGATGGTCTCCATCAAGCGGTGGAAGCCAAGGAAGGGGTGCGTGTAGAGCCGGAGAACGTCACCTATGCCACCATCACCCTGCAGAACTATTTCCGTAAATATGACAAGCTAGCTGGAATGACAGGTACTGCCTTGACCGAGGCCGAAGAGTTCAACAAGATCTACAAACTGGAAGTCCTGCCCATCCCAACCAACCTGGAATACCAGGCCATCGGTCCAGCCTCCACCCTTCACGAACGAAAATCCAAAGACGAGAACGGCTACGAATATGCCTACTTCGTACGGAAGGATGACCCTCCGGACAAGAAACCGGTACTCTGGCGGCGCAAGGATTACCCGGATTTGATCTTTCGTACACAGGAAACCAAGCTGCGATCCATTGTACAGGAGATCGTCCATTTTCATGTGCAAGGGCGGCCCATGCTGGTCGGCACAACCTCGGTCGAGAGTTCCGACCATCTTTCCTCACGCCTGCGGGCTGACTCCGTCCGCCGGTTGGTGCAAGTTTTACTCATCCGGCGCATCTGGCTGGACCAGAACGATCGTGAGGAAGACGGGCGCCTGATACCCGAACTACAACCGTTCTATCAGCCGCTTGAAACACTTGACCCGTCAGCATTGCGCCAGTTCGCCAAGCCGCTGGGCATATCCATAAACCCCGAAGACCCTGAAAATATCTCTCGCGTGTTGGAGATCCTCAATCTCAACCCCGCTGATGAGCCTCGCTTGATGAACGTCCTGCGGGGAGGGGTATCGCACCAGGTCTTGAATGCCCGCCGCCATACCGAGGAAAGCCAGATCATTGCCGGGGCTGGCGCTTTCGGTGCTGTGACCATCGCCACCAACATGGCCGGTCGCGGTGTGGACATCAAGCTTGGCGGCGAGATAGCTGAGGAGGTCATCGCGGCTGTCCATCGTGTGCTGCGTCGCTCAGGTGTAGCCGATCCTTATGAAATGCTGCTTGAAGAGCGCCGCCAGGCTTTACTGAAGATCGACCCCTCCCAGTATGGAATCTATGAGGCTGAGGTCAAGCTCTTCCTCCAGTATTTTGATGACATGGAACGGGTCAAAGCCCTGGGGGGCTTGCATGTCATCGGTTCGGAACGCCATGAAGCCCGCCGCATTGACAACCAGCTGCGCGGCCGTTCCGCCCGCCAGGGAGACCCGGGCTCTTCACGCTTCTATCTCTCGCTTCAGGATGACCTGATGCGCTTGTTCGGTGGTCAGCAGGTGGGCTCCTTGATGGAACGCCTGCGGGTGGACGATTCACTACCGCTTGAAAATCGCCTGGTAGGTAATATCATCGAGCAATCGCAGCACCGGGTCGAGGGTGCAAACTTTGATGTCCGCAAGCATCTTCTCGAGTACGACGATGTGCTCAATGCCCAGCGCGAGCGCATCTATTCCCAGCGCGACCGAGTCTTCACCAAGGAAGAGCTGGGCGAGGATATCCAGGACTTGCTGCGGGCGGAGGTCGAGAAGCGGGTGCCGATCGCCCTTGATGATGGAGAAGGTCCCTGGCGGCTCCTGGCCTGGCTGGAGGGGGCCCAGCCGCCCCTGGTTTTTGGTGAGCAGGTGTATCCGTCTTATACCCACCGATTGCTCCTCGATGAACTCAATATACCGCAAGGCGATATTCGCCTGGCTTTGCTTGACCAGGTTCGAGGTGCGATCGAAGCAGAACAGGCTCATACCCTGCATGCCATCCAGATTTTAATTGACCGTACTGGCGATGGATTGGAAACGCAGATACAGGAGCGCTTCGATACGCTTGATACCTTCCTTGACAGCCAGCGTGATGTGGAGGAACCTCGCCGTCCGCAGCAGGTACTTGAGGAATTATCCAGCCTAATCCGCATTCCCCTGCATTTGAATAATGAGCAGATGCGCCTGCTGGCAGATGACCCGGGCGAATTGGAAGATGACCTGCGTGAGCATATCAGCTCACAGATGACCCAATTAGGCGCAGCCCGCCTGATCGGTGCCATCGAGCATCGCCTGGGTGAATCGCTCGAACTGGACAGGAATGAACTGGCACAATTGGACTGGCCCGGCCTGGCGGATGCGGTGGATATGGCAGCCAAAGACCTGCTCGGGCGGCAGCACCAGCGGCTGGTGGGGGAGGACGGCCAGATCACCCGCGACCTGGATGTAGCCCTGCAGCGCCAGGAATTCGCCCGCCTGGACGATTCTGCCAAGACCCACCTGCTCCTCGGTTTGTCGCAGGGTGTACGCACCGGCTTCAACTCCCGCACCCACCGCCAGGTCCGTCAATTGGTCATTCGCTTCCAGTATGCCTTCCTGGCTGCCCAACGTCTGGGTAATCGTTCCACCGAAGATATCATTGAGGATGTGCTCGAGCACCTGGCAGGCGCCCAGGCTATATTGCAACGCATCTGGGGTCAGGCAGAATGGAACCAGCGCAGCCAAAACATCACCCAACTGGCAGACCTCGGACCTGCCGCAGCCATCCTGCCTGCAGAGCGCGGGCAGGATTCGCTCTCCTCGCTCTCGGGTTCTGAGGTGGAAGCGGTCATCGAGGAGCTGGGCAGGCGCCGCCTGAATGAGATCCAGCGACAGCTTCTCCTTGGTGCCATCACCGAGCTGTGGGTGGATTACCTGACCCGGGTAGAAGCCCTGCGCGTGTCCATCGGCCTGGAAGCCTACGCGCAGCGTGATCCACTGGTACAATATAAAACCCAGGCTTCGGAAATGTTCCAGACCCTGCTCGCGGACATCCGCGCCCTGGTCATCAGCCGCATCTTTGCCTACCAGCCGCGCCAGTTGAGTCCCATGCCGATCGGGGTTGTAGAGAGCCCGGTCCCGGCCGCCTCCGCCGCACAACCTAGTCAGGCTGGCAAGAAAAAGAAACGCAAACGCCACTGATAAATTTGGATATTAAGGTACAAAGTAAGAATGCGTTACGATTCAGCCGTTGATAGGGGTGTTCGATTGATAGCCAGGAGATTTATTTTCTATACTCCTTTGTGATCTTCGTATCCATTGTCTTTAAATTTATAACTAACTCTTAGAGATTGTGACTCTATCAAAAGTGTCCCGCCAAAGGGAACCTTATGCCTCATGACTTCTTCAAAGCACGCGATATCCTCCACACAAGCCAGCAGGATTACGTTGTCTATCGGCTGGATGCCCTCGAAAAGGCAGGCCTGACCCGGCTTGACCGGCTGCCCTTCTCGATCCGCATACTGCTCGAGGCAGCCTTGCGCCAGTGCAATGACCGTGAGATCACCCGGGACGAAGTCATCGCCATCGCCGGCTGGAAGCCGGTTGACTCGCATCGCCCTGCCATCGCCTTCCTGCCGGCGCGGATCATCATGCAGGATTTCACAGGCGTGCCTGCCCTGGTGGATCTGGCTGCCATGCGTTCGGCTGTCGCCCGCCTGGGCGGCGATCCCAGGTTGATCAACCCGGTCATACCGGTCGACCTGGTCATCGACCACTCCATCCAGGTGGACTTCTTTGCCAGCGCGGATGCCTTGCAGCGCAATACCGAGATGGAGTTCCTGCGCAACCGCGAACGCTACGAGTTCCTCAAGTGGGGGCAATCCACCTACGAAAACTTCCGCCTCGTTCCTCCTGCTACCAGCATCGTCCACCAGGTCAACCTGGAATACCTGGCGCAGGTCGTGCTGGCGAAAAAAGAAGGTGGTGATACCCTGGCATATCCCGATTCCCTGGTAGGTACTGACTCGCACACCACCATGATCAACGGCTTGGGTGTCGTGGGTTGGGGGGTGGGCGGCATCGAAGCCGAAGCCGTCATGCTCGGTCAACCGCTGGACATGCTCCTGCCGGACGTGACCGGTTTCAGGCTCCAAGGAAAATTGCAGGAAGGCATCACTGCCACCGACCTGGTCCTGACCATCACCCAGATCCTGCGCCGGAAAGGCGTGGTTGGCAGGTTCGTCGAGTTTTTCGGCCCGGGTCTGGTTAATCTCCCCCTGCCTGATCGCGCCACCATAAGCAACATGGCTCCCGAATACGGCGCGACCATGGGTTTCTTCCCGGTCGATGCGGAAACGATACGCTATCTGCACCTGACCGGACGTTCCGAAGAGGTCATTGAACGCACGGAAGCCTACCTGCACCTGCAGGGACTGTTTCGTGATGAGAATACTCCCGACCCTGAGTTCACCGATACTATTGAACTGGACCTGAAGAGCGTCGAGCCATCCCTGGCTGGACCCAAGCGCCCGCAGGACCGGGTGCCCTTGTACAGGGTGAAGGCATCTTTCCAGCGTGCGCTGACCGCTCCGCTCAAAGAGGGCGGCTTCGAGCTTAAACCAGCCAATCTTGCCAGCAAGGGTGTGGTCAGCACCAACGGTGGTTCTTATGAGATCGGTCACGGGACAGTGGTCCTGGCTGCTATCACCTCCTGCACCAACACCTCTAACCCATCGGTCATGGTCGCTGCCGGTCTGTTGGCAAAGAAAGCCATTGCCCGCGGCCTGACGGTCAAGCCGTACATCAAGACTAGCCTGGCTCCCGGCTCGCGCGTGGTCAGCGAGTACCTGCGCAAGGCAGAGCTGCTCGAACCGCTGGCACACCTTGGTTTCAACCTGGTGGCATATGGCTGCACCACCTGCATCGGCAATTCCGGACCGCTACCCGGTGAGGTCAACAAGGCGATCGCCGGCAATGACCTGGTCGTGGCTGCCCTGCTTTCGGGCAACCGCAACTTCGAAGGCCGCGTCCACCCCATGATCCGGGCAAACTACCTGGCCTCCCCACCGCTGGTCGTCGCTTACGCCCTGGCCGGCACGCTGGATATCGATCTGGTCAACGAACCACTCGGCATCGGCAGTGACGGCGAGCCTGTCTACCTGCGCCAGATCTGGCCCTCCACGCAGGAGATCATGGATACGATTGCCGCCAGCGTTTCGCCAGATATGTTCATCGAAAGATACGCCGATGTCTTCTCCGGCAGCGATCAGTGGCAGGATATCCAGGTGACTTCCGGTGAGTTGTACACCTGGCAGGAGGCCTCGACATATATCCAGCAACCACCCTTCTTCCAGCAGTTTTCGTTGGATATCCCACCGGTTAATGACATTAAAGGTGCGCGCCTGCTGGCGCTGCTCGGTGACTCGATCACAACTGACCACATCTCCCCGGCCGGTTCCATCCCCGTCGAAAGCCCTTCTGGCAGGTATTTGCAACAGTGCGGTGTGGCGCCGCGTGATTTCAACTCGTATGGCTCCCGCCGCGGCAATGACCAGGTGATGACCCGGGGAACATTTGCCAACATCCGCCTCAAGAACCTGCTCGTGCCCGGTGTGGAGGGAGGCGTGACCAGGTATTTCGGACCGCCAATGGCAGATGTGGCAGTAACACAGCCGGGTGGCAATGGATTTGCGCCCATCGCCAACGGATACATTTCGATCTACGATGCAGCCATTCTTTACCGGCAGGCAGGAATACCTCTCATTGTCATCGCCGGCAAAGAGTACGGCAGCGGTTCCAGCCGCGACTGGGCTGCCAAGGGCACAGTTCTGCTAGGTGTCAGGGCGGTCATCGCCGAGTCGTTCGAACGCATCCACCGTGCCAACCTGGTCGGCATGGGTGTGCTGCCTCTGCAGTTCGAGATGGGTCATAACGCAACCTCGCTTGGTTTGGACGGAATAGAAACCTTCGACATCGAAGGGGTATGTGATGGGCTGGTGCCCCAGTGCATGCTGAACGTGCGCGCCCGCAAGACGGATGGGAGCCAGGTGACCTTCAAAACCCGGGTGCTGCTTAATTCCCAGGTCGAAGTGAACTACTACCGCAACGGCGGTATCCTGCCAGCCATTCTGCGCCGGATGCTCAAGCAGTTGTAAGGCATCAACGCGGATTGAATTGCCTTTTAATCTCTACCGATGTCCCACAGGTCCTATAGCTGCAGGGCGTTGATTTTTTGATGGGCAGTAATTAAAAAAAGGGGATATTAATAACATATCAAAACTAAAAAATGAAGAAACAAACCCCAATTCAATTCGCATCCCCGATTGAGCGATAATCGATATTCGAGAATCGATATAGGTGGGATGGTAATCAGGGATCAGGTAATTTGGGATCAGGGATTGGGTAATTGGGGATCGGGTTACCAGGGAGCAGGGGATTGGGGGATGGGATGGTGATGGGAAGGAGGCAAAGAAAGAGGTAGGTGCCTTTTTCTATTGAGTCTACTCTTATCGAAGACATAGGGTACGCCCTGCGTGCTTATTTCTCACCGCAGCGAGATCTCTAAAGTGAGTAAGCGAGGAGATACATGGTATAATGTCTATATCAAATAGACAGTTAGAGGTATGTAAAATGAACATTTCAATTGCAGAAGCACATAACCGGCTTTCTCACTGGCTGAAGCAGGTAAAGGCCAGCCCCGTGGTCATCACCCGGCGCGGCAAAGCAGTGGGTGTGATCATTGACCCCCAGGAATACGAGCGCCTGCGGCAGGTGGGGGCATATCTACAGATGATCAGCCTGTCAAAAAGCCTGGGAGAGAGCGGTGTGACTGCCGCTGAACTCTCGCTAGCGGCTAGGCAGGAATTGGAGGAACGCGCATGATCGTGGATGCCAATGTGGTTTTACGCGCTTTTTTCCCGGATGAGGCTCAATCAATAGCCCAGATGATCGTGCGCGAGCATGTCGGGAGACAAATTTCCCTGCGGGCACCGGAGCTGATGCCCTATGAACTTGGAAACGCCGTCTGGCAGGCTGAACGGCGTGGTCGGATAAAACACGATCAGGCTGACCAGATCATGCAGGCAATGGCAGGATTGGAGATCGAACTGCTGCCACTGGATTGGGGGGAAATGCTGCCCCTGGCGCGGCGCTTCAACTGCAGCGCCTATGATGCCGCCTATCTCACCCTGGCAGAGCGGTTGGGAGAGCCATTCGTGACCGGCGACGAGAAGTTGTATCGAGCCGTGCACGAACAGATGGAGGGGGTGGTTTGGATCGAAAACTATACAAATGCCTCTGCGTAATATCCACGATGAACATTGCCGCGCCAATCAGTGCGTGAGCAGTGTGTTCACCCCGCAAAACAAGGTAGCGCTTTGTTTTATAAACCTTGGAGATATACCAAAATAAAGCGGTAGAATAACTACATAACAACCTGAAGGAGTACGCATGGCTCGTCTTATACCCGCCGCTGAGCGGATCGTCCGTGCCCGTGAGTTGATCCAACAGGCACGCGATCTGGCTGCCGCTTCCAAAAGCGTTCGTAACGATCTTTCCACCATTGCGCAGGTCAAGGATCTACTGCGGCAAGCGCGTGACCTGGTTAAATTTATTCCCAAGTACCCGAGTGCGACAGCCGAGATGAAGGAAGAAGTCAGCAGGATATTCCAGGAAGCCGAACAGGCGGACTGGGAATTCTTGCATTGATGTCCTGCAAGGTTTGGTGAAGTCCTCGTGGAAAGGACTTGCGGTCGTAGTCTCGGCGGGTCCAGGCGACCCTCGCCGATCACGGCATGGTTATACTGGTAAAGATACCCCAGGAGGAGAAATGGCTCGCTCAGCAATCGAATGGACGGAATCTACTTGGAATCCATTAACTGGCTGTACAAAAATCAGCCCTGGATGTAAGCATTGTTATGCCGATCGCATGGCGAAACGTCTCAAAGCAATGGGACAGCCGAACTACACCAACTGCTTTCAGCTGACCCTGCACGAGCATGTGCTGGAAAAACCCTTGGAGTGGAAAACCACACAGGTTGTTTTTGTCAATTCAATGAGCGATCTATTCCACAAGGATGTGCCTTTGGAATTTATTCAGCGCGTCTTTGACGTGATGAAACGCGCTCACTGGCACCAATTTCAAGTTTTGACAAAACGCTCTGAACGGCTGCTCGAACTCAGTCCAGATTTAGAATGGACCGACAATATATGGATGGGTATTAGTGTTGAGAATAAAGATTACGTTTATAGAATTGATGATTTGCGAAATACTGGCGCAAGGATAAAGTTCTTATCCGTCGAGCCACTTCTTGGGCATTTACCTAAAATGAATCTCGAAAGAATTAACTGGGTGATCGTTGGCGGTGAGTCTGGGCCCGGGGCGCGTCCACTTGAAAAGGAATGGGTCATAGGCGTTCGCGACCAGTGTCTCAAAGCCAGAGTGCCGTTCTTCTTCAAGCAATGGGGTGGTGTACAAAAGAAGAAGGCAGGGAGACTGCTCGAAGGCCGAACGTGGGATCAAATGCCTGCGAACATCAATTTGATAAAAACGTAATAACTCAAGGTTCCCGATTTTCGAAGGCTCTCTAGTTCTAGCGCGGACTTGTGATTCCCAAGTACGGAATCATAGCTGATATGTATTCGTGAAGAATACGCGGTCGCAGTCTCGGTGGAGCCAGGAGACACTCGTTGATCAAGAGTCGTTTCCCAATATTCAAGATTTCAAAGTAAAATAGTAATCGAAACCTTTCGAGGAGATTACCCAAATGGGAGAGAAACTGAAGACACCACCCTTAATCGAGGCGCTGTGTGAATTTCGATTTATTGAAAGTACAGCCTGGGATTGGGTTTTACCTGGTCAGTTGTATGACAAAATCAAGGTGGATTTTCCTGAGCGCGCTCAAATTCAGGGTGTTGGTTTTCAGGTACAGACTGCACCTAAAGTGAAGCCTATCGCTTCAATTCATACTTCCCCTGATCGGATCCAGTTGAAACGGGCTGATGGTTCTGCCATGGTGCAGGTTGGTTATAATTTGCTGGCGATCAATCAATTGAAACCTTACACCACATGGACCGAATTTCTCAACCTGATCATGAATATCTTCGAAACCTATCAGGAAATTACTGGTACGATTGAGCTGGAACGGATCGGATTAAGGTATATCAACCAGATGGCAGTAGATGACCTAAAAACAAAAATAAGCGACATAATTACTCTTGCGCCGCCGCTCACAGGAAAATTGGCGCGACCCATTCATGCCTTTTACCAGCGGTATGAGATCGAACAGGAGAAACCCGAGGGTATGTTGATCCATCAGACAGGTACACAGCAGGATGAGCAAGGAAACCACGTTTTTATCCTTGACCTGGATTTTGGATCAACAAAAGTCAAGGATTTGAATAGTACTGAGGCAGTAAAAAACTGGCTGGATCAGGCTCATGACCGTGTTTATGAAGCATTTGTTGCATCGCTGACGCCCAGCCTTTATACTTCAATGAAAGGAAAATCCTGATGTTTACAACATCCAGCTCATCTTATCCGACATTGGCCAACCGATTGTTTGTTCAGGTGGGCAAAGATGTTTCTGCGCGCCCTGCCTGGTTTATTGCGCCATCAGGGTTGGATCCATATTCATGGCAGGTGGTTGAATATTCAGAAAGCGAAGATGATTTAACGGAAACCGCACTCAGGCTGCCGAGGGGTCGTTTGGAAATGAGACATTTGCCCACACCAGTAAATGCATTCAATCCCAAAACCGAACTGGCGAGCTGCCTGTGGGAGATTCGCAAGAAGATCATCGCTTCGGGCGAACCCCTTTTGAATTGGGACGGTATACAGAAGGAAATCTCGGAGCGCCGCGCGGAACGGGGATAATTTGAAGAGATTGATTTTTATCGACTCAGGGGTATTGATCACGGCCAGCAGGGGGACGGAAGAAGTGGCGCGGAAAGCGTTTGAGCTCTTTGATGATCCGAATGTTGATTTTGCGTCCAGTATTTTTGTCCAATTGGAAACACTGCCTAAGCCTGTTTATTTCAAAAGAACCGCTGAAGTTGAATTTTACGAGAAATTTTTCAAGAGTGTCACTATATGGGTAGAGGCAAACAAGGAATTGACTCAATCTGCATTGGATGAGGCTTTGAAGAACGGATTGGGAGCATTGGATGCCTTGCATGTCGCCGCGGCTGTCCAATGTGGAGCAGATGAGCTCGTTACTACTGAGAAAACTAAAACAGCGCTTACCCGTGTTTCGAGTATTCCCATTCGTTCACTTTCGCCCTAGAATATAGCACATTTCATTTTCTTGCAATCGTCATTACCTGATGAGTATTTGGAGAATCGCTATCATTGGATTGCGGATTGGAGATTGTGATTGCGGATTGCGGAATGGGGATGGGTAATCAGGCAAATCGGAAATCGGACAGATATTATCATAGATGCGAAATGGAGCTGCCTCTATCACCCTGGCGGAGCGGTTGTATCGAGCCATGCACGCACATATGGAGAGGGTGATCTGATCAAAAACTATACAAATGCACCAAAGTAATGAGCGATCAGCAAGTTAGCAGGAATAATATTTCACTTGACTTAAGTAGAAGGAATCATTATAGTATTGTGTAGAAAACATGATGGGGAAAACAATGAAGCCTGGAAATAACAGGAAATGGGATCGCAGGTATTGATCAAGGAGGGACGCGGTGTCCAGAGCTATGAGCAGGTTTATCCATCAAACATTTTCGATCATAATGATCGTATGCTTTGTATTCCCCAATATCCAGCCAGCCAGAAGTGCGGGGGAAGCAGCAGGTAGGGCTCAAGCCGGGGGGAAAGAGAAGATTACATCCACTGTAACCTCATACAAATGGCAGGCAGGTGAGGTTGAATTTGTGCCGGGCGTGGTGCTGGTGGGGCTGAAGCCCGGGGTCAGCCTGGAAGCAGACAAGACAAAAAGGACTGGACGAGCTTATATCACTAGCTCTGCGGGGTTGGCTACCTCGCTTGACATGCTGCAGGTGAGCTCAGTGGAGGGCATCTTCCCACAGCTACCCGTGCGCGGGGAAAACTGGACACGTAAAAGCAGCACAAGTCCGAAGCAGGTGTACCGCCTGCGGCTGCCAGGCATTTCCAACGTCCGGGCGGTGGCGGAGAGACTGGCTTTGGACCCGGCAGTGGAGTTCGCCGAGCCGGATTACATCGCCAGGCCAGCGGGACAGGAGATAGGGTCACCCCGTAATGACATGGGGAGGGGGTTTTATGTAGGTTCAGCCAGACCTGACCTGCTGACCATCAATGACCCGCTGTATGGCCTGCAGTGGGGGCTGGCGAAGATCGACATCGAGGGTGCCTGGGACGATACCTATGGCTCACCAACCGTAACCATCGCAGTAATAGACTCGGGGATCCAACTGGACCATCCCGACCTGGCCTCTCAGTTATGGGTCAACCCGGGCGAGATCGGGGGCAATGGGCTGGACGATGACAGCAATGGTTACATCGATGACGTGAAGGGCTGGAACTTTGTTTCATCCAACAATAGTGTTGCAGACGAAAACGGGCACGGGACGCTGGTGGCAGGGGTGGCGGCGGCAGAGGCAGGCAACGGGAAGGGGATCGCGGGGGTTTGTCCATTGTGCCGGATCATGCCGGTCAAGGTGATGTCTTCAGGCGGGACAGCCAACTACTCGGATATTGCAGCAGGGGTTCTGTATGCGGCACAAAAGGGTGCCAAGGTCATTAACATATCCCTGGGAGGTTATTCGGATTCCAACACGCTGCGTAACGCGATCACTGCCGCAGCGACCAGCAACAATGCCGTGATCGCAGCAGGGGCGGGGAACGATAACCTGAACAAGATCTTCTACCCGGCAGCCTATCCAAGTGTATTAGCGGTGGCAGGCACCAAGAACGATGATACCAAGGCGGATGTCTCGAACTACGGCACGTGGGTGGACGTCTCGGCACCAGCGGTGGACATCCGCACGACGGCGCTGGGAGGCGACTGGTTGAACGGGTCGGGCACGTCGATGGCAGCACCCTTTGCAGCCGGCTTGGCGGGGCTGCTCTTGAGCCTGCACCCGGTTTGGGGTCAAGCGCTCGTGCGCTCCCAGATCGTGCATACCACGGATACTATCGACAGCCTGAACCCCGGATTGGAGGGACTGCTGGGCAGCGGGCGCCTGGACGCCGGAATCGCCATGCAAGAGCCTCACCCGATCCTTTCGATGGCAGGCTATGCCGTCAACGGGGAAGATGGTGGCCGCCCGAAGTTGGGCGCCACCGCGCAGATGAACATAACCCTTCAGAATGACTGGTGGGATGCCCTTGGCGTGACCGGCACTCTTACGACAACAGATACTAGTTATGTCACTATCATCAACGGCAGCGCAGGTTGGGGCGATATCCTGGCTGGAACATCCAGGACCAATGCGACCGCCTTCTCGTTTTCGGTAGATATTGGCGCGGGTAAAGACCATCCCATTCCCTTTACGCTAGCGATCACCGATACCACCGGGTATTCAAACTCCTTTGATTTCACGGTCAATACGGAGACCGGCGTCGTGAATAAGTTCGGGACCCTCCCCGGGGACGAGACCTGGACCAGCGACAAGACCTACCTCATCACCAACACTGTGTATATCCCGGCGGGGAAAACATTGACGATACAACCCGGGACTGTGGTCAAGTTCAAAGGCAATTTTGTCCTGTATGTGCTCGGCACTTTGCTGGCGGATGGCACCTCCAGCCAGCCCATCCAATTCAAGCACAACACGACCGGCAGCTGGGATCGAATATTCTTTGACGATAGCAGCACGGATGCTGTGGCAGATGGGAGCGGCAGCTATCTCTCTGGCTCGATCCTGCGTTACGTGACACTCGAAAGCAGCAGCGGCGGGATCGACTGCACCACCGCCACGCCTTACCTGTCCCACGTCAACCTGAGTGCAGGCGGGATCGCCTGCTCGCTGGGAGCCACTCCCCTGTGGTTCCTGGATAATACTATTTCAGGCGGAGCCAGTTTCACAGGGGCAGGCAATGCGTATCGCAATACGATCTCTGGCGGCTTGAGCATTTCAGGGGCAGGCAGCGCACTGTACAATGTAATCAATGGTGGTAACCTGTCGCTGGGAAGCGGGACGGCGAAGAGAAATACCATCACGGGTAGCCTGACGGTGGGCGGAAGCGCAGGCAGTATTGAAAACAACTACGTGGGCGGGAACATCAGTGCAGGTGCTTCTTTCAGTGTACTCAACAACACCATCACCGGCAACCTGAGTGCCGGGAACGGATCGACCGTGGATCACAATACCGTTTCGAACGGCATCTCTGTTGGTAGTTCTGCCACCGTCACATGGAACACTGCGGAAGGCGCAAGCGGGACGGGATTGGCGGCTGGAACCAACATCACCGCGCAGTACAACCGCCTGATTGGCAACCTCACCGGCATGACTGCCACTACCGGTTTGATCGAGTATAACCTGATCGCCAATAATACCGGCGTGGGCTTGCAGGTGGGCGCGGCGACGGTGCGCTATAACACATTGACAGGTAACCAGGGGAATACGATCGTTGTTCAAGGCGGCAATCCATTGACCCTCGAGTACAACAACCTGGAAGGCAACACGGGCACATACGACCTCTACATCAAAATCGCGAACGGCGTGCCCGTCCTGGCTCAGAACAACTGGTGGGGGACAACTGATAATCCGACCATTGATGACCGCATCTACGACTACAACGATAACGGCACCAAAGCCGAGGTGACGTACCCGCCCATTTTAAGCGCACCCGACCAGACCGCCCCGGCTTATGTGCGGGGTGTGACTGTGCTCCCTGATACCACCCTGGGCATCCAGACCGGTACCTTCGATGTCCAGTTCAGCAAGCCGATGGACGGGAATGGCACGCCACAGATGTCTTTCGAAAGGTCTGCGGGTTTAACGTGGAATACGCGGGCGAGCATGCCAACCAATCGGGATTGGTTAGGAGTCGCGGCGGCAAGCAATGGCAGGATCTATGCCATCGGCGGAGACATGGGTGGGAGTTATTTCCCCACGGTGGAGGAGTATGACCCGGCGACCAATACGTGGAGTACACGTGCGGATATGCCCACCGCTGCGCGGGCTGGATTAGGGGTCGCGGCGGTAAGCAATGGCAAGATCTATGCCATCGGCGGATATAACGGCAGTTATCTCGCCACGGTGGAAGAGTATGACCCGGCGACCAATACGTGGAGTACACGTGCGAGCATGCCAACCGCGCGGGCTGCGTTAGGAGTCGCAGCGGCAAGCAATGGCAGGATCTATGCCATCGGCGGGACGGACAGTGGTGGTACTCTTGCCACGGTGGAGGAGTATGACCCAGCGACCGATATGTGGACGACCCGCGCGAGCATGCCAACCGCACGGTCTTCGTTAGGAGTCGCGACGGCAAGCAATGGCAGGATTTTTGCCATTGGCGGAAGTAGTGGCGGTATTTTCGCCACGGTGGAGGAGTATGATCCGGCGACCGATACGTGGAGAACGCGTACGAGCATGCCCACCGCGCGATATGCGTTAGGGGTCGCGGCGGCAAGCAATGGCAAGATCTATGCCATCGGCGGAGCAAATGGGCCCGATTATCTCGCCACGATGGAGGAGTATGACCCTGTAAACGATATATGGAGAACGGGTACGAGCATGCCTACCGCGCGGTATTCGTTAGGGGTTGCGGCGGCAAGTAATGGCAAGATCTATGCCATCGGCGGACTTGGTATCGAAGAACTCGCCACGGTGGAGGAGTTTACTCCCCCCTTTGAGACTGCCGCCTTCTATGACCCCCAGTGGTCCTCTGACACCAAATTCCGAGCCAGTTACGACATCACCTCGCTCGTCCCCCGCGACAAATATTCCATCACCGTCCGCGGCGCAACCGGGGCAGACGGCATCGAAATTGGCCCTAACACCGCTTTCACTTTCACGGTGGACTATGCGGGTTCTATCAGTGACAAGACCCCACCGCTAAAGCCCATTGTCAGCGCCAGCGGCAACGGCAGCCTGACTACCCTCTCCGCCAGTTGGAGCAGCAGCGACCCGGAATCACCGATCACCATGTACCGCTACGCCATTGGCAGCAGCTCGGGAAAACGCGACGTGGTGGAATGGACCTACACTACCGCCAAATCAATGACCCGCAAAGGGCTCAAACTGACAGCGGGTGTCACTTACTATGTGAGTGCCGGGGCACGCAACGAAGGCGGCTTGTGGAGCAAAAGCGGCAGCAGCAACGGGGTGGTGGCGGGGGCGAAGCCGGGGGCATTTAATAAGTTCAGCCCGGCGAAGGGTTCTGTACAACCTACCAATCCGCTGTTGAAATGGTGGGAGAGCAGCAACGTGGTGCGTTACGAATACTGCATTGATGCTGAAGCAGTCAATAATAATGTCTGTAACAGCACCTGGAAACCCACTGGAAAAGTCACAAGCATCAAGATGAGCGGGCTTACCGCAAATAAAAAATACTTCTGGCAGGTGCGGGCTTACAACCTGGCGGGTACGATACTGTCCGGCGGCGGATGGTGGGACTTCACCGCCCGCAATTTGGGGAGTGCCACACTGCGCTCACAGGGAGCGAATGACGGCTGGATGCTGGAATCCGGTGAAAACAGCAATAGCGGCGGGAGTATGGATGCCACCGCCACGACATTCTTCCTGGGCGACGATGCCAATGATAAACAGTACCGCGGCCTCCTGTCGTTCGATACAGCCGGGCTGCCAGACGATGCCGTGTTCTTATCGGCGGTGCTGAAGATCAAGAAGCAGGGACTTGCCGGCAGCAATCCATTTACCACCCACCAGGGGCTGCTGGTGGACATCAAAAAGCCCTATTTCGGCACGGGACTGGCGCTGGCAGCCCATGATTTCCAGACAATAGCGAGCAAGAGTGCGGTGGGTACATTTGGGACAACAGCGAGCAGTGGCTGGTACAGCGTGACGCTGCTGAACACGGCGTATCCATATATCAACAAGATGGGGACAACGCAGTTCCGATTGAGGTTCAAGCTGGATGATGACAATGACAACACAGCGGACTATATGAAATTTTTCAGCGGGAACTATGGGACGGCAACTGACCGGCCGGTGTTGGTCATCGAGTATTATGTGCCGTAGTACACGTAGTAGTAAGGGCGACTAGCCCCCTTACGGGGATGCTTCGCGATCAGGCGCCCCTACGTTATACCTTTCTCATCCATAACCTGTAGTGTAAGCTGTGCCTAAGGAGTACATGATCATGAAACCTCATCCTCTTTTCCTGAACATCTTGTTAATTGGAGTCTTCTCGTTTAGTTTGCTGACCCCGGAGGATGCCTCCAGGGCTTCCCCGGAGCATGTGTCAGGGGAGGCTCCGGAGCATGTCTTCGGGGAAGCCCCGGAGCTCCGAAGGTCGGGCGTGACGCCGCTTGCCCGGATGCTGATGATGAATACACCAGACACGCTGGCGCCCCTGCTCAATATTGCTGCCATCACCGCCGGTGATGCTCACACCTGTGCGCTTACCACGGGCGGCGGGGTCAAGTGCTGGGGAGACAACGGGTATGGTCAACTGGGCGACGGCACGACCACCGACCGCCACACGCCGGTAAATGTGAGCGGGCTGGCGAGCGGGGTCAGCGCCATCACTACTGGTTATAATCACACCTGCGCCCTGACTGCAGGTGGTGGGGTTAAGTGCTGGGGACGGAATAGCAGGGGTCAACTGGGCGACGGCACGATCACCGACCGCCTGACACCGGTAAATGTGAACGGGCTGGCGAGCGGGGTCAGCGCCATCGCTGCCGGTGGGCTCCACACCTGTGCGCGGACTGCGAGCGGCGGGGTCAAGTGCTGGGGATACAACTACTACGGTCAACTGGGCGACGGCACGACCACTGACCGCCAAACGCCGGTAAACGTGAGCGGGCTGGCGAGCGGGGTCAGCGCCATCACCGCCGGTGGGGGTCACACCTGTGCACGGACTTCAGGCGGGGGGGTCAAGTGCTGGGGAGATAACTGGTACGGTCAATTGGGCGATGGCACTACCACCGAGCGCCACAAGCCGGTAGGCGTGAGCGGGTTGGCGAGCGGGGTCAGCGCCATCACCGGCGGTGGGAGTCACACCTGTGCGCTGACCGCGGGCGGTGGGGTCAAGTGCTGGGGACAGAACTGGTACGGTCAACTGGGCGACGGCACGACCACCGACCGCCACGTGCCGGTAAATGTGAGCGGGCTGGCGAGCGGGGTCAGCGCCATCGCCGCCAGATATTATCACACCTGTGCGCTGACTTCGGTCGGCGGGGTCAAGTGCTGGGGATCCAACTTATCCGGTCAATTGGGCGACGGCACGACCACCGACCGCCACACGCCGGTAAACGTGAGCGGGCTGGCGAGCGGGGTTAGCGCCATCGCCGCCGGTGATTATCACACCTGTGGGCGGACCGCGGGCGGCGGGGTCAAGTGCTGGGGATGGAACGTGTGCGGTCAACTGGGCGACGGTACGACCACCGACCGCCACACGCCGGTGGACGTCGTGGTGGCGACGCTTACCAAATCGTATCGCTCCCAGGCCGCCCACGATGGCTGGGTGCGAGAATCCAACGAGACCAGCGGTAAGGGTTACACGGGGAACAGCGCTGCCATGGTATTCTATCTAGGTGATGACGCCAGCAACCGCCAGTACCGGTCCATCTTGTCCTTCGACACAGCATCCTTACCCAATAATGCTGTCCTCACCAAGGTCACGCTCAAGATCAAGAAGCAGGGGCTGGTAGGCAGCAATCCATTCAGCACCCACCAGGGGCTGCTGGTGGACATCAAAAAGCCCTATTTCGGCACGGCGCTGGCGCTGGCAGCCCATGATTTCCAGGCAACAGCCAACAAGTTGGCTGTGGGTACATTCGGGACAACAGCGAGCAGCGGCTGGTACAGCGTGACGCTGCTGAACGCGGCGTATCCATACGTCAACAGGACGGGGACGACGCAGTTCCGTCTGAGGTTCAAGCTGGATGATGACAATGACAACACAGCTGACTATATGAAGTTCTTCAGCGGGAACTATGGGACGGCAACTGACCGGCCGGTGTTGGTGATACAGTATTATGTGCCGTAGGGAGACGATGGACGATTGATCTTTGACAAGCAGGCAGGTTCGTTAGGGGTATAATTCTGCAAGGTATTAGATAAAAAAAGTGACCGGCATACGTAAGTGCCGGTCATTTTGGATTTTGGCAAACTCAGGCAGCAGCGGAAGTCAACAGATGGCGCAGCTCGGTTTCGGCCTGTGCCGGCAGGATGGACAGGGCGAAACCCCACTCGTCTATTAGCGCATCCCTTGTCCGTTTCATAAGAGACTGGTCATTATCATTCAACGGGCGAACCCGTTGATAGGCAGACAGGTTGCGGATCACCCGGCAAAGCGTTTCAGCCCGGCCGTCCTTCAATTGATCCACCAGTTGGACCTTGCGTTCCTGGCGGTCGTCCGGGAGCGTCTCTCCCGGGCTGGCCAGGATGGCAAACAGGTGCTTGAAGCCGGCTGGCGTTGTCGGAGGCCGCAGGCGGTTGACCAGATTGCCGTCCGCCGGGACCCAGACGGTCAATTCGCGTATTTTGACCACATAGTAAAGGTTCTTTTTGCCGGATAGAACCCGTTCCTCCAACCCGACCACTTGCCCGAGGCCATATGTCCAGTGCATGACTGAATCACCAACACGAAAGTCCATGGCACCTCCTTTTTGATGCGGTTGGAAAGGTGACAAAAACGCCAGCCTGCAAGAGGACTGGCGTACGGATCTCGTCGATCCTGATTTGTATTATCTTATTATACCATCATTCCAAGGAAGAACAGCTTCTCACCTCACGAGTCTCGGGATTCAATTGAGTTTTTAATATCCGGATTGTTCTTTGGTCTCACCGCTTTTTGATGAAGATGGCGTATTCGTTTCGGTAATTTCGTTTTTGGATGCAGGCTTACTTTCTTCATTAGTACCGGCTGATCGTGATCTATCGGATGGAGAGCGGTGATCAGTGACGTAAAAGCCAGAACCTTTGAAGACAATGCCGACAGGAGCATACACCTTATGCAAGCTCTTCCTACCGCATTCAGGGCAGCGTGTTAGTGGTTGTTCACTGAATTTTTGCCGGCGATCAAAATTAACGCCGCAGCTTTCACAGCGATAGGTATAAATTGGCATAAAAAACCTCTTTTTTTACATTTGCAAGATGATCTGTTTCATATATAACAACACCTGTATAGACAAAAGTTACGTATTTATATCCGCTTTTAGCAATGCAGAAGTGTCATAGACCGTGCTGATTTATACAACCTCACCCTTCCTTTTTTGTGATCGCGCCTTCAGGCAGGTGGATGGCGAAGCGGCAGCGCTCGTCGCCTTTGATGATCGATTCGAGCACGTCAGCTTTCAGCGGCTGTTTAAAGATAACCTCGAAAGTCTTCTTGTGGAAACCAGCGCTGCAATTGCAGAAAGCCTCGCTGAGACGCACATCACGATTCTTAACAGCCTCGCGCACCCAGGGGCAGTGACAGTAATAATAGCGCTTCAGGGCTGGATCCGTCCCGGCAAGGAATTGTTTCGTCAGGTAGGGAATCTTGGTCTCGTAGATGACATTCCCCTTGCGCAGCCCGCCACCCATCTCCGGGTCGCTGGCGCGAGTCGTGGTGGACTGCGGCTTTACTCTGGTGGCGCTGGTCACGCGGGCTTCGGTCCAGGATATGCCGTTGAAAGAGGAGATGCAGATAACGGTCACGTTCAAAGCCAGCGCAGTGCACCTGATCCCGCGTTGACCTGCTTCGGAGCGATCCTTGCCCATTATAGGGCTGACCCCGCAATGATTCGCGGGGTCAGCCAGACCAACTCGGAGGGAGGAAAGATTGTCTTGAAGGATATGCGATTCAGCCGAGATCTGCCATCTCTTTCTTCCAGTTTATACCATGTCGGCAAACTCTGCCAGTGACAGGGGTCACAAAACCGGGATAAAAAATCACATACCAGGGGATGTCAAAACTCCTGATATTTCATTTTTCATCATCGGGAAGGTCAACCACCTCGGCGTCGATCACATCCTCATCCGGCTGCTCTATGACATCGAGATTGCTGCTCAGGATCCTGACATGCTCCTGCACGATATGTGCTGGGCAGAGCTCCAGGAACAGGTATACTCCGAAACCCAGTACTGCCGCGTCGTCCAGTGCTCCGACCACCGGTAGCATCACCCCCGAGACCAGGTCGATCGGCGACACCACATAGATCAGGGAAGCAATGGGGATCAGCTTGAGAAATGGATTGACCCGGCGGTCAGCCATCAAACGCAGTATCAGTTTTATACGCAGTATCAGATCTCTGAACATACCGCCCTGTGACGGGATGATGCTCCGGCTATCATCTTTCTTTGTTGACATGGTTCTCTCCTGCCATATGGTTACCAAGCTTTCCATAGTATTATAAAGCACGAAAGTGCAACTTTACCATCACTTTGTCATCCAAAGAAAAGCAGGTGATATCACAAATAGGAGAATTAAGTATTATGGAAATGACGATCGAATTCCCAGGTGGCGCCCGGGTAGATGCCCACTTTGACCCATATACAGTACACACCGACCAACCCCCATCAGGCGGCGGGGAGGGTTCCGCCCCCACACCTTTCTCGCTTTTCCTGGCTTCCATCGGTACCTGCGCTGGGATCTATGTGCTGGATTTTTGCAGGCAGCGCAACCTGCCGACTGAAAACATCCGCATCGTCCAGCGCATACATAGAGATGCCACGACCGGTATGGTCGGCAGGATCGACCTGGAGATCCAGGTGCCACCAGTATTCCCCGAAAAGTACCGTCCTTCGCTGATCCGTTCCGCAGAGCTATGTGCAGTCAAGAAGCATTTCGAGAATCCGCCGCAGTTCGAGATCACGACCAAGGAAACCAAACCAGAAGTATCATGATCCGGCTTCTGAGAGGTCGAATCCCGGTAAAATGAAGCATGCCCTATCTGATAGACGGTCATAACCTGATCCCGAAATGCGGTCTGAACCTGGCTTCCATGGATGATGAGATGGAGCTGATTACGCAGCTGCAGTCGTTCTGCCGTTCGACCCGGAAACAGGTGGAGGTTTACTTCGATGGAGCACCTGCGGGACAAGATGGCAAGCGCAGGTGTGGGAAGGTAACGGCTCATTTTGTCCGCCAGGGAACAACAGCCGATACAGCCATCCGGCGGCGGCTGAAAGGACTGGGCAAGGCAGCCTGCAACTGGAGCGTGGTTTCCTCGGATAGAGAGGTGCAAACAGAAGCGCGGCAGGCAGGCGCCCGGGTGCTCACATCGGAAGAGTTCGCCCACGAACTATGGAAAAGCCAACTCCCCTCTCAAGCGGGTGATGAAAAAGAAATCCAGGAGACATCGGAAGAAGTTATCGAGTGGATTAAAAAGTTCCGAGAACGGGGCAAGCAATCATGATAAATACAATCTAAATAATGAAATTCTAATCTTATTTTAATAATCTTATTATCTTTCTGGTGTATATTATTATTGACACCTGCCTTCCTTTATTGGTATAAAGGTGTCAGCCACCGAATGGACCGGCATGCCCCCCCCATGCTGGCTTTCGGTGGTGTCCATCCCCCCAAGGCCGTCAGGTATGCCCAAAACATGCCTGACGGTCGTTTAATTACCTGTATAATGTGGGCATGCCCACGTTCTACGCTTATGTCACTTCACCTGAACATGCCTATCCAGGGCACCCGGAAAATATAGAACGCTTTTCTTTTCTTGATAAACTTCTCCAGGATTTCCCCGGGATAGAACGGATAGATGCCCAACCAGCACACCTGGATGAGATCAAGAGGGTGCATACACAGGATATGATCACCGGGATCGAGTCTGCCTGCAAAAAAGGATCGGGCATTATTGATTTTGCACCTACATACGTCACGAGCACATCATTCGATGATGCTCTGCTGGCTGCGGGGGGATGCCTGGCGTGCAGCCGTGCTGTTTTGGATGGTAGAGCGGACAATGCTTTTGCGATCGTGCGCCCACCAGGTCATCACGCCGAGCCGGAGCGTGCAATGGGATTCTGCCTGTTCAACAACGTGGCAATAAGCGCTCAGGAGGCGCTGACCCGCGGCCTGGAGCGCATCCTTGTAGTGGATTTCGACGCTCATCACGGGAACGGAACGCAGGCTGTATTCTGGCAGGACGAACGGATGGCTTATTTCTCCACGCACCAGGAAAATATCTATCCGGGAACGGGCTGGCAGCAGGAAGCTCCGCATGCGCGAGGACGCATCGCCAACCTGCCTTTACCCGCCTACGCCGGTGATATATGCTTTAAAACCATTGCGGATCAAGCCATTACTCCGCTGGTGGAGACCTTCCGGCCGCAGTTCATCCTGGTATCGGTGGGATTCGATGCCCATTGGAACGATCCCCTGACCGCACTTGGACTTACCATTAATGGGTTTTACGACCTTTCAAAGCGGTTGGTAGAGCTGGCTCACCAACACTGCAATGGGAAGATCGTCTTCGTACTGGAAGGTGGTTACAAGCCGAAAAACGTTGCTGATGGCTGTCGGGCGGTATTGATGGCATTGACCAGTTCAGGGTCAGAACTTGGGATACATTCCACATCACCATATCCAGAACCAGACATCGAGCCTCGACTATTATCCTTCCGGAACTGGCACGGATTATGAGAAGAATTCCACCTCGACCGTAGAAGAAATCCTTTTATAATAACAGGCATATTCGACAAACCAATTGAAGTTCACCACCAGGAGGTAAGATGCCCCGAAAAAACCTAGGAGTGATCAAACTGGAATGGACCTGCCCGAACTGTAACAGCCGGAATCCAGGTCCAAAGAAAACATGCCAGAATTGCGGCGCACCCCAGCCTGAAAATGTCAACTTTGAGGTGGGAGCCTCACAGGAACGTGTGACCGATGCTGAGGAGATCAAAAAAGCCGTAGCAGGAGCTGACATCCATTGCCCTTACTGCAGTGCACGCAATCCCGCAGGTACAGCGACCTGTTCACAATGCGGAGGCGACCTGCGCGAAGGCAAGCTGCGCCAGGCGGGACGTATCCTGGAAACACCGCAAGCGGGCGCCGGAGGACAGGTCACCTGCGCCAACTGCGGGACGGTTAATCCCGGGACAAGCATTAACTGTGCCAAGTGCGGTTCGCCCCTGAGGCGAGCTGCAACTCCGCTTGCAGCCACCCCCAGCGGTCCAGCTGCTGGTCAATCACTCGTTCAATCCGTTAAGAGCAATCCCCGGCGACTGTGGATCCTGGGAGGTGTTCTCGGCTTGCTCGCGGTCTGCTGTATCGGGATCTATGCCATATTCCTACGTCCAGCGGCATCGGTCAGGGGCACCGTCGACTCCGTGCACTGGCAAACAGCCGTCCAGGTGCAGGAACAACAGGCTGTGCACTATGAAGACCACCAGGGTGAGCCGCCCTCAGGTGCATACGATGTCTCCTGTCACACGGACAGCAAGGATGTATGCGAACAAAAGACAGTGGATCTCGGGAACGGTTACGCTGAGGTCGTGGAGGAGTGTCATACCGAGACCAATCAATTCTGCTCTTACTCAGTGTTGGAGTGGAAGACCGTTCAAACCGCAACGCTGGAAGGAGATGACCTCAACCCTTTCTATGCCAGTCCGTCTCTCACCAGCGACCAGCGCATCGAGGATGAAACTTCAAATTACACGGTCACCTTTGAAACACAAAAAGGGGCAGTCACGCATTCTCCAAATGCGTTATCCGAATACCAGCAGTACCAGATCGGCAGCCAGTGGCTTCTCAAGTTGAATACCGTTGGAGGAATTCTTTCGGTCGAGCCGGTACCTTAATGTAATCTCCCGCAGGAGGTTTACTGCGGGAGATTTTTGACTTAAAGAATAGAGGATGAATTATCCCAGGCTGCCAACTGCCTGCTCGACCTCTAGTAGAATCTCCCCTGACTTGACCAATGCCTTCATCCTGTTATGGTCCGGATAAAGCGGCCGGTCGACATCCAGGTGTTCCACATGCCTGCGGATGACCTCGCGGGCTTTCTGGACACCGGTGCCAGGGGAAAATTCCCGGAAATCTAGAGCCTGGGCAGCAGCCATGAACTCGATGCCGAGCACGCCATAGGCGTTATCGAGGATCTGGTCGTTCTTGAGGGCGGTGTTCATACCCATCGAGACAAAATCTTCCTGGTCCGCGGCAGCCGGGATGGATTGGATACTGGCTGGAGTGGACAGAATACGCTGCTCAACAATCAACATGTCAGCCGTGTATTGGCTGAGCATCATGCCGGAGAACATACCTGCGCCCTTGGTCAAGAAGGCAGGCAAGCCCTGGCTGAGGGCGGGATTTGTCAGACGATTCAAGCGGCGCTCGGAAAGCACCGATACCATGGTAATAGCTGCTCCTGCCATGTCCATGGGCAGGGAGACAGGCGAGCCCTGGAAGTTTGCCCCGGTCAGGGTTAATTTATGTTCTGGCAGGAAAATGGGATTATCGCCCACGCCATTCAGTTCGATCTCCACCTGTCTGCGGGCGAAGGCAATCGCATCGTGGGCTGCACCAATGACCTGCGGGGTGGAGCGCATGGAGTAGGCATCCTGGACCTTGGTTTTCATCCTGCCGGTCGCCAGGTCGGAACCCTCGATCAGTTTCATGATGGCCTTCGCCGAGCGGATCGCGCCCGGAAAGCCGCGCAGTTCATGCAGACGTTTATCGTAAGGCTTGAGGTTAGCCAGCAGGGCTTCCAGACTCATGGCGGCGGCGATCTCTGCCTGTTTGAGCCAGCGCTCCATCTCGTAGATGTGAATGGCACTCATCGCCGTGAGGACATTCGAACCATTGATGGCAGCTAAACCGTCACGCGCCTGGAGGCCGGGAATGGGAATTCCAGCCCGCTCCATTGCGACCTGTCCGGGCAGGCATTCGCCCTTAAAGAAAGCCTCACCTTCACCCATCAGCAGCAAGGCGATCTGGGACATGGGTGCCAGGTCGCCCGAAGCACCGACCGATCCTTTCTGGCAGACGACCGGCGTGACACCTTTGTTCAGCATCTCCACATAAGTGAGAGGGATCTCGGAACGGCAGCCGGAGTTGCCGTGGGCATGGACATTGATGCGCCCGACCATGGCAGCCCGCACATACTCGATCGGAAGCGGCTCACCCAACCCGGCTGCGTGATTGTAGATGAGGTAACGCTGGAACTGTTCGACCTGCTCGTCAGTTAAGACAACTTCAGAGAACTCACCTATTCCGGTATTGACACCATACATGGTCTCGTGTGCCTTGATCTTCTCCTCGAGCATAAGCCGGCAAACCCGGATCCGATCAAGCGCGGCAGGTGAGAGTTCTACCTGCTCAGCGGAACGAGCGATACCTACAAGCTTTTCAACTGTCAGACTGGAACCATCCAGAACAATGGCCATGGAGTACTCCTTGATGGAATATTAAATGGAACATATTTTTATTGTACTCCAAACCCATGAACAAGGTTCAACTGGAAAGCCGCCTCCAATTCAATTACAATATCCCCAAATTCATCAGAGGAGCGTTGCGTGGCGAAGAACGTTGAATATATACCAAAGAGCGTTATGAGCATCCTTGCCCACCCGGATGACCAGGAATTCACCATTGCCGGAACCCTGGCAAAATGGGTGCGGGCAGGCTGCGAGGTCATTACGGTTATCATCACCAATGGCGATGCAGGATCGAATGATCCAGATTATGGACCGGAAAAGAAACCCGAGCTGTCACACCTGCGCGAGAACGAACAGCGGGCTGCGAACGCCGTGCTTGGCATCCGGCAGACCATCTTTCTGGGTTATGCGGATGGAATTTTGGAACCGAGCCTGGCTCTGCGCAAGGACCTGACCCGCCTGATTCGCCGCTTTAAGCCAGAGGTGGTCGTTACCGGCGACCCGACCCGCTGGTTCTATGGCAGCGATTACATGAATCATCCCGACCACCGGGCTGCAGCCACTGCCGCCTGCGACGCGGTCTTCCCATCCGCTGGAACCCGACTGATATTTACTGACCTGTTGGCGGAAGGTTACGAACCGCACAACGTCAAACGGCTATATCTGTATGGCTCGGCAGAACCAAATACATGGGTGGATACCAGCGAGACAATCGATCTGAAGGTTGAGGCATTAAGGAAACACGCCAGCCAGATCGGCGAGTGGGATGTAGATAAAGGAATGCGCCAGTGGGCAGCCGAGACGGGGAAAGAGAAAGCCCTGGCAGCTGCCGAGGCATTCAGGGTAATGGTCTGGGAAGAGGAAGATAAAGAATAGGTTAGAAGAATATAGCTCCCAGTACTACCGCAGCCAGGGTCACGGTAATGTTATCCACGTCCTTGACCGGCAGGGACTCGACCAGCATCCCGGCAGCAGCGATGATCAATAATGGAGTGAGATAATACAGAAAGGGAGCAGCGAAGACGCCTGCACAGACATACATACCCACGATGAACGCTGCCAGAGCTAGACCACCGATAAACATTCCGAAGGAGCCCATCACTGTCTTGTTTGCATTCCAGGGAAGCGGCGGCGAAGAAAAGCGGCGCCCAAGCACATCTGCCAGGCCATCACCACCGCACATCAACATAAGGGCAATGATACCGGTGGGGGAGTCTTTCCAATAGATCACAGTCATGATAATGAAGACAATGCCATAATATAGAGGTCCGCGCAGAATCTCACGCCGGTCACCAGTGCGTGACATTGCCTGGACGGCGGCTTCATCCTTGATCACGCCCATTCCTACCAGGACAAATTGGAGGGTGATAGCGAAAGGTACCAGGGCAGCCAGCCAGCGGGCCTGGGTTGTATCCTTGAACAGTAACCAGCACAAAACGAAGATAGGACCAGTGCCAATGTGGATGAGCTTGCGGCTCAGGCGGGATTCGATCCAACCCCGGTGGGCAAAGAAATCCATCAGGCGCAGCCAGGCCAAGGCGATGACGAAAGTAATGACAAGGGCGAGCAGGTTGTTCATGCAGCCTCCTTCGAATTGTTTAATTTTACCTGTAGAACACCAACAGTGCATCGCAATTGTGCTGTTCAACATATAATTGGTCAGCTGGAAATGGATATGCATATTTCTGATGCCTGCCGCGAATTCCTCTCAGGGGTTAGGGATGAACTCCCCATACTGATTGGGGTGATCCCATTTGGCATGATCTATGGTGTGCTGGCGCTAGGTGCGGGGCTCTCCCCGGGCGAGGCACAGGCGATGTCAGCCATTGTCTTTGCGGGATCGGCGCAATTCATGATGGTGCAACTGGCAGGGATCGGGGCACCGGCGATCGTGACCATCCTGACCGGTTTCGTCATCAACCTGCGGCATGCATTGTACAGCGGATCCATCGCCCCTCACATGCGCCGGCTCAATTTGAAGTGGAAAGTTATGCTTTCTTACCTTCTGACCGACGAGGCTTACGCGGTCGCCATCACCCACTACCAAAGGGAGGGCGACGTTACAAATAAACACTGGTATTTCCTGGGTGCGGGGCTGGCATTGTGGACATCCTGGCAGGCCAGCACAGCGGTTGGGGTTATCCTGGGGACACAGGTACCAGCTGGCTGGCAATTGGATTTCGCTTTACCCCTGACGTTCATTGCCCTGGTCGTTCCGGCACTGAAAAATCGTGCGGGTATTCTGGCAGCCATAGCGGCTGGTTTTATATCAGTGCTGGCAGCCGGCTTGCCTTACAAACTCGGCCTGCTCAGTGCCGCGCTGGTTGGGATCCTGGTCGGTTTGTGGATTAAAAAGAAATGATGCATCCCTGGCTAGTAATGTGCGCCATTGGTCTCCTGACTTTTATGACCCGACTATCATTTATCGCTCTCCTGGAGCGCTGGCAGGCACCTGCCATTATGAAGCGTGCGTTGGGTTTTGTACCTGTGACCGTGTTGACTGCGATCATCGTGCCAGAACTGGTCCTGCATGACGGCATGTTAGATCTTGCCCTCACCAACCCGCGCCTGCTGGCTGGTGGCATAGCGATAATTGTTGCCTGGAAAACGAAAAATGTGGTGCGGACAATCGTAACAGGTATGGGGGCATTGCTGCTGTTACAAAAGATCCTATAACGACCAGGCTGTAAATGAATTACTCAGCATCAAGTGATCATACCTCTGCACAAGATGATGCGGTTTTGTTTACTACTAGCAAGCAGTTCCTTTACGGCTCAACAACCATACCAACCCGCCTCCGATCAGGATGGGTAACAGACCGATAAAACTAATGAAAACTGGTGCGAACCAGATGCGCTTCCAGGAGTAGACATGTGCCTCCTGCACATTATTTGGATCGTAAAGTACCTTCACATGCGTACTCACTTCATACTCAAGCGGAATAGTGCCAATGCCATCTGTGAAGCGGACCAGTCGTCCGTCGCTTGCCGGAAATTCAACCACCGGACTGTAGGCTGCGCCACCTTCTGCGAACGGACGATAGACATTATCCACCACGGTACCTTGTGCAATCGCATAACCACTGACCGTCTGTCCAGCCTTATAGACTTCGGATAAGCCAATGATCAGGAACGGCAGGCCTACCAGCAAGGGGATGAGTAAAGCAAACCAATTGATCCGACCTAAAAACCTTGTCATTGGATTCACCTCCTCTCAATATCTGTATGAATGTAAAATCGTCCATCAGCTGGCAACAGTTGGACCGAACTCCATGTTGCGAGCCTCTCAACCAGCGATGGCTTGAAATGAGAGCATTGTCTAAAGTATATGGCAAAACCTCCTTGAAAACAACGGTCATCTTCCCCTACATGGGATCCAGCATTTTGCACGTGGTTAATGGGGGCATTTACACTTTGATCCAGCGGAATTGATCGATACAGGATCCATATTTGTTTAAGGGTACAGGGCAGAAAACCATACGTTTCCCTGCAACTAAACCTGCTTGCTCCTCAGACCTTACCGTGATAAACTGTATTTGGCACTTGCCTGATTTGCTCACCACGCTTGAAGAATTAACCAAGCAATAGGTTGTATCCATGAACCTGCCAGATTCGACAACCGGACCCCTACCGGCGAACGGGTCAGAGCCAGCCATCCTGCAAGATGTTACAAAAGCCGCACAGCACCTGACCCGGTTGACGTTGGAATCAGCCGCGCAGGCAGTCATGATCGTGCGCCAAGGTCAATTGTGGGCTTATGCTGGTCAGCTGTCTCAACCAACGGTCGAGGAACTCACTTCCAAAGTTGCCCAGTATAAACTGGAGGGTGACTTGGTGCGTTTTATCAGACTGCAAGCGACCCAGGCGGAGCATTTGTTGTATGCGACCAGCATTGCTGAGGGCGTGGCTCTGGCACTGGTGTTTGACGCCGAAACTCCTTTCAGTACCATCCGCAGCCAGGTTAAACTTCTGGTGCAATCGCTATCGACCACCATACCGGATGCCAATGGAATATCCGACAGTAGTGGATATGATGGAACCGATTTTTATAAATCTCCTGTTGCGGAAATCCCGGGTGACATACCCCCCATAGATTCGGTCATTGATGATAGGATGGGTGTCGCAAGTTCGAGTGTTGCCTTGCGGTCAAATGGCGATCAGCAACGGAAGGATCTTGCTGATCAAGGTCCCCTGGCAAAAATGAGACCCTCCGATTCAATCCCGGGAACTCCTTTGCAGGACCGCGAAAGTATCATGGGAATTCCGATCAAAGAGTCTGTGCAGACCGAACAGCCACAGAATAGCAAAAAAGAATTCATAACCAGCACAACGGCTCCTCAGGAGCTGGGTGCCACCATCCCCTTAAAACTTCATGAACCTCAGGCACCTGCCGGTTTGGATGAGGCGTTTCCACCCATAGTATCTGAACGGACCGGACGGATCATCCTCGAACCGGTATCACCCGCATTATATTACCTGCCCTATGCCTGCCTGCTCATCCCACGCTTCCCAAAACATTATCTGACAGGAGACCTGGCAGCCTATCTCTCCGCCTGGCTGCCACAAATCTGTATCGCCTACAGTTGGCGTCTAGAATACCTCTCTGTTCGACCGGAGTATCTGCAATGGGTAGCCAATGCCCCCCCGAACATATCTCCCGAAAATCTGATCCGGCTCACGCGGCGCCAGACCTCCGAGCGGATTTTTGAGAATCTCCCGCAGATGAAACACGAAAATCCATCAGGCGATTTTTGGGCTCCCGGCTATCTGATCATGGCCGGCCCTCAACCTCAGCCAGCGCGACTCGTTCAGGACTACATCAAGCGGACCCGCCAGCAGCAGGGGATCTCTAATCCAAATTATTAATTAAGTTACTACTTCCAGGAAACTTCTCTATACCTGCCCTTATGCCCCCAACCCTCTACCTGATCGACGGTCATGCCCTGGCATACCGGGCATACTTTGCTTTGAGCGTATCTGCGCCTTCCGGTCAGCGTTGGCAAACCTCGACGGGAGAGCCGACCGCAGGGATCTATGGTTTCGCCAGCGTTCTAATGCGTATCCTCGAACAGGAAAAACCTGATTATCTGGCGGTCGCATTTGATACCGGCAAGACCTTCCGTGATGAGATCTTCCCTGAATACAAAGCCACGCGGGCAAAAATGCCTGATGATTTGCGTCCACAAATGGAACGTATCCGCCAGCTGGTCGACGCCTTCAACCTGCCGCGCCTTGAGATGGAAGGCTTTGAAGCTGACGACGTACTGGGCAGCATCGCCCGCCAATCTGCTGTGCAAGGGCTTGGGGTAAAGATCATCACAGGGGATCGAGACCTGCTGCAACTGGTGGATGAACGCATTGTCGTCAACCTGCCTGGCGGTAAATTATCCGAAGCCAAGGATTACACACCAGCGGATGTTGTCGCTTATTGGGGCATCAGACCTGAACAGGTCGTGGATTTCAAAGCGCTGGTCGGTGATAAATCAGATAACATTCCCGGCGTCCCCGGCGTAGGCGAGAAGACGGCGCAAGCGCTTTTAACGACTTACAAAACGCTCGATAATATCTACTCCCACCTGGAAGATATCGAGCCCCGCTGGCGCAGCAAGCTGGTAGAAGGGAAAGAGTCCGCTTACATGAGCCGTGACCTGGCGACCATCCGTACCAATCTGCCTATCAAACTTGACCTTGAGCAGGCAAGAGCGGATCGATTCGACCCCGCAGCGGTAGAAGCGCTATTTCGCGAACTTGAGTTCCGTACGCTGCTGGATCGTCTGAGGCGTTTGAGCAATACTGCTTCTTCTGGCACGAGCCCAGGCACCCAACAACTCTCGTTCTTTGGACAGGGACCGGTCGTTATCCAGACCCCCGTCCCGGCGGCTGATATAGAGGTCCACATTGTTGAAACAACCAATCTTCTTGATGATCTCTCCACCGGACTGAACAGCGCCAGGATGATTTCCTTTGATACCGAGACAACCTCGACGAATGAAATGCAGGCTGAGATCGTTGGTATATCGCTGGCTGTGCGGGAGGGTGAAGGTTTTTATATCCCGGTCGGGCATTCTGCTGGTAAAAACCTGCCACTGGAAAAAGTGTTGTCTGCGCTGCGCGGTCCGTTGACTGATCCCGGGATCCCGAAGATAGGACATAACCTGAAGTACGACTATATCATCCTGGCTCGCTGCGGGCTACGTGCCGGACCATTATCATTTGATACCATGATAGCCGAGTGGCTGATCGACCCGGCTTCACGCAATCTGGGTCTCAAGAACCTGGCATTGGCACGTCTGGGTGAGGAAATGACCCACATTGAAGACTTGATCGGTAAAGGCAAGAATCAGGGAAGTATGGCTGATGTCCCCATTGAGACAGCTGCCAGCTACGCTGCTGCCGATGCCGAGGTTTGCCTGCGTCTTTACCCTCAGATGAAAGAAGAACTCGAGCGTGTAAAGGGACTCTCGCTGCTAAATCAAATGGAAATGCCGCTTGTGCCCGTTCTGGCGGAAATGGAAATGACCGGTGTATTGCTGGACCTGGCTTTCTTCCAGCGCATGTCAGTGGAACTGCAAACCCGTCTGACCGAGATTGAAAAACAGGTGTTCAATTCGGTTGGGAAAAAATTTAACATCAACTCCACGCAGCAATTATCCGAAGTGTTGTTTACCAGAATGCACCTAACCCCGCCTGATCGGGGACGAAAGACCCTCAGCGGTCATTTTTCCACATCCGCTGATGTTTTGGAGGAAATGCGCGGGCAGCATGATGTCGTTGACTGGATACTTGAGCACCGCGAACTGTCCAAGCTAAAATCAACATATGTGGATGCACTCCCCCAGGCTGTGGATGCAAAGACCGGGCGGGTCCATACCTCGTACAGTCAAACTGGCGCGGTCACCGGACGACTTGCCTCGTCCAATCCAAACCTACAAAACATTCCCATCCGTACCGACATCGGGCGGCGTGTGCGGCAGGGTTTCGTGGCAGCCGAGGGCAATGCCCTGCTTTCGGTGGACTACTCACAGATTGAACTGCGAATCGTAGCCCACATGGCTCAGGATGAGGCGATGCTGGCAGCTTTCCGCTCCGGACAGGATATCCATGCCACCACTGCGGCTGCCGTCTTCGGTGTGCCGCTCGAAGCCGTCTCCAAAGAGCAACGGCGGCGTGCCAAGGCAATTAATTTTGGCCTGATCTATGGGATGAGCGCTTTCGGGTTAACCCGCTCCACTGAACTTACGCTTGCCGAAGCCGAGGACTTCGTCTCCACCTATTTCAAACAATTCCCGGGAATCAAACGCTTCCTGGATGAGACGCGTCGCCTGGCGACCAGCCAGGGATATGTAGAGACATTGCTGGGACGCAGGCGCTACTTCCCGGGTTTGAAAAGCCAGTTGAACAGGAATCTGAAAAGCCGCGAGGAGAGGGAAGCCATTAATGCCCCCATCCAGGGTTCAGCCGCCGATATCATGAAACTCGCCATGTTCCGTATCCCGGGTAAACTCAAGGAAGCTGGTTTGAACGGTCAAATGCTTTTGCAGGTACATGACGAAGTCGTGATCGAATGTCCATATGCAGAGCTTGTCAAAACAGCCCGCCTGATTGCGCAGACGATGGAGAGTGCATACTCCTTGAACATCCCGCTTTCAACAGATGCCCGCTGGGGTCTGAACTGGGGTGAGCTGCAGCCCGTGACCCAGGTTTGAGAATGCCATTAAGCAGGAGACAATGACTGGACGCGAAGACGTTTTTCAAAAAGTAATGAATGATGGTCACTCGGCAGCATGGGACCAGATGTGGGATAAGGCAGCCGTGTATTACCAGATGGCACTGGAGGAGTTTCCCAACCAGCCTAAAGCGTTAAGCAGTCTGGGACTGGCATTATTGCAGCTGCAGCGCTTTGATGAGTCTTTACAAATCTATCGCCGAGTGCTCGAGATAACCCCTGAAGACCCGATACCTGCTGAGAAAGTTGCTCAATTGTCCGAACGCCTTGGCAGCCTGGAGGATGCAATCGTGTCGACGATGAGAGCGGCTGAACTCTACCTCAATCAGCGGGACATAGATAAGGCAATTGAGAACTGGGTGCGTGTCACCCAACTAAACTCCGATCATATTCAAGCCCACACGCGCCTCGCGATGGCTTACGAGAAAATGGGGCGTACAGGACAGGCAGTAAACGAGTACCTGGCAGTTGCCAGCCTGGTACAGCGTTCAGGTCACATTGATAAGGCAGCTGAACTGGTTGATAAAGCCCTGGCGCTATCTCCTAACAGCCAGGACGTGAAGCAGGCACAGGCTTTATTGAAATCGAACCAGTTGCTGCCAAAATCCCCTCGTTCAAAAGGGGGAACCGGCGCTTTGAGAATGACACAGGTACGCCAGCTGGAGGCGCCAACGCAACAAGCCGAAACCGGATTGGATCCAATCGCAGAAACACGCCAAAAGGCACTGACCAGATTGGCGGAAGTACTATTTGAGTATTCCAGCGATGACGATGGTAAACAGGTGCCTCGTGGAATTAGGGCAATTGTCCGAGGAACAGGACCTTTATCACTGGGACAATCTGAACGGTCCAGAGTCGTTCTGCACCTGAGTCAAGCTATCGACGCGCTGACCAAGAATCAAGAAACCCAGGCAGTTGATGAAATGGAACGGGCCCTAGAAGCAGGCTTTAATCATCCTGCCTTGTATTTTAATCTCGGACTGTTACGGTCAAAGGGGGACCGTTTGGAGAGCGCTTTGCGTCATCTGCAGCAAGCCGTAAAACATAAAGACTACACGCTTGGTGCACATCTATTGATGGGGGAAATCCAGCGGAAGACCCGGCGTTTACCGGAGGCTGCGCAGGAATACCTGGAATCGCTCAAACTGGCTGACTCCATGGTGGTACCACCTGACCAATCCGATGGCATCCGTCAATTATACGAGCCTCTGATCGAGGCTCAGGCAAATCAGAAGGATGAGACTGCTCTAAACCGGTTATGTGACAATATCCACGACTTGCTGGTACGTCCCAACTGGCGTGACAAAGTATTACAAGCACGTGAACAACTACCGGTACCATCAGGAGGAGAATTACCTTTTCCCCTGGCAGAGATCCTGATCAAGGCGGAAAGCAGCCAGGTACTGGAGATCATTACACGTGTCCACCAACTGGCTCGTGATGGCAAGGTACGAGCTGCCATGGAGGAAGCCTTTCATGGGCTGGAGCACACACCCACTTACCTGCCATTGCATACACTTATCGGTGACCTGTTGATCCAGGAAGGTCGTACTCAGGATGCTATCACTAAGTTCATGGTCGTTGCAAACGCATACCGTACCCGCGGTGAAGCAACCCAGGCAACCGCCTTGCTACGACGTATCATCCAAGTTGCTCCTATGGATATGACCATCCGGTCTTCCTTGATCAAGCAGCTTGAAGCCAGCGGTCAGGTGGATGCAGCCATCAATGAGTACCTTGACCTGGGCGAACTCTATTACCAGCAGGCTGATCTGGAGATGGCGCGCAAAACCTACGCCGCTGCTTTACACCAGGTCCAGCAGGGTAATGTTGACCGGGTATGGAATGTTAAAATCCTTCAGCGCATGGCTGATATCGACATGCAACGCCTGGATTGGCGGCAGGCAATCCGTGTATTTGAACAGATTCGAACCCTCCAACCTGATGATGTGGAGGCGCGTAAATACCTGGTTGACCTGAACCTGGGTCTCGATCAGCAGTCCCAGGCGATGACAGAACTGGACAGTTATCTTTCTTATCTAGAGAGCAACAACCGCTCGATGGATGGGGTCGCATTCCTGGAAAACCTGCTTGAAGATCACGCAAACCAGGTTGGCTTGCAACGTGCTTTGGCTGAACAATACCGCCGGGTCGGGAGGATCGATGAGGCAGTCGCACAACTGGATTCTCTGGGTGAAGCCTTGTTGGTAGCCGGGAATAAAGAAGGTGCGATCGAAGCCATCACCTTGATATTGTCCATGAACCCACCAAATGTTGATGATTACCGTAAGCTGTTGGGGAAAATCCAATCAGGATGATCTGGGAACTGGTTTAAAATACCAGAGGCCAGATTACATGCCAGATGATATCCGCCCAGAAATGAGCGCCGATCGCTGCCACTAGCCCATCACGCATGTAACGTTCACCCGCAATCAGGCTGATAATAATATTCAGCAAGAACAACTCCACCAGGGTAGTGACAGATATTTGAGCCAGAGTTGTTAGCCCAGACAATAACATCATAGCCGGCAGGTGGCTTGCACTGAATGCCAGCGCTGCAATCACGTTCGCGAGCCACAATGCCAGGCGGGTTGCCTGGGAGCGTTTGAGCAACGCGTTCAGCAAGAAAGCCCACAATCCCATTACGAACGAACGGAACATGATCTCCTCACCGATACCCGCTGTAGCCGAGGCTATCAGCGAAAAGGGAAAGGATGGATGAGGGAATCCCTGACTCCAACCAGCATGGATAAAGATCCAATCACCCAGGCATAAGATAATGCCTGTCCCCACCCCCAACAACAGAGGCCTTAAGATCCAGGCTTTCCAGCCCGCAGCTTCCCGGACAATCCCTGGTAGTCCAAGTTTTCCCGCGGTCCAGAGTCCTATCAGACCAAGCAATCCGTAAACCACCAGAATGATGGCGGCATTGACCAAACCCAACTGTCAGGCAGGAATGGTTGAGGTCATCGATGGATTATATTGAACAGGGGCAATCTCATCCATCGGAATGACCATATAAGTAAGAATCGCAAGGAGTGGATAGATCAGAATGATAATCCCCAAAATAACCAACTGTTTTTTATTCTTCATGATGACCTATTCCCAAGGATGATATCCAGATCAGAAGTGGATGGAAGGATCATATCCGCTCCATATCTGCTTAACTCAGGCTCCTCTCCAAAACCGCAGAGGACAGCCACCGTCTGTGCACCGGCGGCTTTACCAGCCCGAATATCCACGGTCGTGTCGCCGACCATCACGCATGACTCTGGCGGCACTCCCATTGCATCGGCGGCAAAAAAGATCGGGGCGGGGTAGGGTTTCGTGTGCTTTGCAGTTAATGCGGAGACAATGACCTGAAAGAGAGGTGTCAACTCGAACTGGTCGAGGAACATACGCGTGCTCCTCTCGTCACGTGCGCTGACGACTGCCATTGGATAGCGTCCGTGCAGGCGCTGCAGCATCTCTTGCACACCGGGGACGAGAAAAAAATGTTTCATCGGACGTGTACGATGGCGATTCATCCATTCGACCAAAGCCAGGACTTCGTCATCCAGTCCGAGAATGTCCGGTACGCTCATCAGCGCGTTCCCTGGAGCTTCAATCCACATGATGAAGCGACGCGCAGCCCGCCGGTAATCATGATCCCGGAACAGATACTTTACTGGTTTAAAAAAACTGGATGTCTTTTGGACGAACAGATCGTCAGTATCACTGAGGGTACCGTCGACGTCAAAACACAGGGCCTGAATTCGATGAATATCCAGGGGCATGTTCCACCGGTTTGAAACTTGAATTATTTCTATGCATATATTTTAACATGCCATTCAATCCCTGAATAAAGGATGACTCTCTTAATTTTGTCCACGCTGCCCAGACCTTTTTTCAGTCGATTCAATAGATCAAGCTGGCAAGCCTGGATTATTAAACTGACCGCAAATGGGATTATTTTAAATTTTCAGTAACTGCTCAGCCCGGCATATTTCTGAGCAGGTGCTCTCTTTGCAGCGGCAAAAATTCTTATCATGGTCGTTGAGTAGATGGCTTTTATGCTAAAAAAAGGTGGTCATGCAAGAGGTGGGGTGTAGGAATGTTTTTCAACCCAAACTGTTTTCTTCCGAGCAGCAGGAGGAAAGGCTTATTGTCTGAATCAGGGTACTTTAGAACAAATATACATTTGTGCTATACTGTTAAATATGGCGCAAGCGCCCGAATCCGCCCTGACCCACCTGGAATGCCCCGAGTGCAATAAAGAATTTGATGCAGATTACCTGCAGACCTTCTGCCAGGACTGCCGTTCTCCCTTATTTGCTCGCTACGACCTGAAAGCCGCCGCTGCACTGGGACGTGAGCGGATAAAAGACCGCCCGCGTGGGATCTGGCGTTGGGGGGAATTCCTGCCAGTTCGCCAGGCATCTTATCGCCTGACCCTGGGTGAGGGCGATACCCCCATTCTGACAGTACCACGTTTAAGCAAGAAATTAGGTTTAAAAAAGCTCTTTATAAAAGACGAATCGCGTAATCCTACCGGTACGTTCAAGGCGCGCGGTCTGGCGGTAGCCGTCTCGAAGGCGATGGAACTGGGTGTGCGTACTTTGGTGATTTCCACAGCCGGCAACGCCGGGGGAGCCCTGGCTGCCTATGCCGCCCGCGGCCGCGTGCAAGCCCATATCTTCATGCCGGGGACGACCCCACAAGCAAACCAGAATGAGGTCAAACTCTCTGGAGTGAACCTGCACCTGGTGAAGGGATTGATCACCGATGCGGCGCGCCGCGCGACTGACGAAGCCGGGATTCGCGGCTGGTTCGACCTTACCACCTTCAAGGAACCCTACCGTGTGGAAGGCAAGAAGACCATGGGATTTGAATTGGCTGAAACCTTTGGTTGGGAACTTCCGGATGTAATCATCTATCCTACCGGTGGAGGTACGGGATTGGTCGGGATGTGGAAGGCGTTCGCCGAACTCGAAGCCGTTGGCTGGATCGGGAGCAAACGCCCGCGCATGGTGAGTGTGCAGGCAGAGGGATGTGCCCCGATCGTGCACGCCTTCCAGACCCGTGCAGAACGCCTCGAACCGTGGGACAATCCTCACACCCTGGCAGTGGGACTATGCGTCCCATCCCCTTTCGCTGACCGGCTGATCCTGCGTTCCTTGCGCGAGAGCAACGGAACTGCTATGTCTGTCAGTGATGATGAAATTACAAATATGCAGAAAATGCTCGCCCAAACCGAAGGGATCCTGGCTGCACCGGAAGGTGCGGCAGCTTTGGCTGCCTTGCCTCAATTGCTTGAAAAAAAGTGGTTCCGCCGGAATGAGCATGTGGTACTATTTAATACCGGCAGTGGAATGAAATATCTCGAATAACAGGGAAATTATGAAAGATGAGCGGACGCGTGCCCTGCTTGAACTCCTCTATCACGTAAGTCGTGAAGTTGCCACAGCGATAGATCTGCGGACTGTGCTCCAACGGGTGCTGTATGAGGCAACCCAGAACGTAGGCGGAGAACGAGGCAGTATTGTGGTGCTTGACGACAATGGGAAACCGCTGGATGCCACCATCGTGTATGGCAAACGATTCCACGATAACACCATACAGCAGCTGCGCGATACAGTCGAACGTGGTCTGGCCGGATGGGTTGTCCATAATCGCAAGGCGGCTCTTATTCCTGATACCAGCACCGACCAGCGCTGGCTGCGCCGCCCTGATGATTCTATCGAGCAGAGCGGCGCCAAGTCTGCAATCTGCGTCCCCCTTCTGGCGCGTGAACGCCTGGTAGGAGTACTCACGCTTGTACATCCAGTACCTGATGCCTTCAATCAGGAGCACCTGGAATTGATGCAGGCGATCGCAGATCAGGCCGGCATAGCCGTATTGAATGCCCGCCTATACACTGAGAGCCTGAGGCAGGCACGCGTGATGACTGCATTGGCTGAAGGCGCGGTTACCATTAATGCCACGCTCCAACTTGAAGAGGTCTTGCAGCGCATCTTGAACCAGGCAATGCAAGCCTTGCAGGTTGAGACGGTCGCTCTGGCACTGATGGAAAGACCGGGCGGCGACCTGGTTTTCCAGGCAGCTGCCGGTCAGAATGCCGGGAATATCCTGGGTCGTCGCGTTCCTTCCGGAGAAGGAGTCATTGGCATCGTGGTGGGTAGTGGACGAGGTTTGGTCATCCCTGCTGCCAAACAAGACGCCCGTATCACGGAGGTAGACCATTTTGCTGGAATAGAAGCACGGTCAATCATCGTGGCACCCATACCAGCTCATGGACAGGTGATCGGCATCCTGGAAGCGATCAACCCTGTTTCGGGAACATTTGAGCCGGACGCCCTGCTGGTCTTGACCGGTATTGGCAGCATGGCAGGCACAACCATTCACAACGCTCAACTCTTTGAACATCTCCAGGCAGCCCACCAGCGCTATCACGAACTGTTCGAAGACAGTATCGATCCCATTTTGATCAGCGACTGGGAGGGTCACATATTGGAGGTGAACCGCCCTGCCGTTTCCCTGAGTGGATATAATGAAGCGGAACTCCATGAGAAAAGCATTGACCAACTGCACGATGTCGATTGGCAGAAGACTGGTCGGAAATTCGAAGCCCTATCGACCGGTGAAACCTGCATTTACGAGTCTCAACTTCATAATAAAGACGATAGAACCGTTCCCATCGAAGTCTATGCCCGGAGAATGGAAATTGAAGGGGTTGTCTCAGTGCAGTGGATCATGCGCGATATCACTGAACGTAAACAACTGGATTCCCTGCGCAATGACCTGACCGCAATGATCTACCATGATCTGCGCTCACCTCTGGCAAATGTTGTTTCCAGCCTGGAGGTTCTCTCGGAGATGACCGGTTTGATAGATGATGATAATTTAAAATCGCTGCTGAATATCGCAAAAAATTCAACCGCCCGCATCCAGCGGCTGATCAGCTCCCTGCTTGATATCAACCGGCTCGAATCAGGTCAAACCATCGTCACCCAGGATGTCTTCGAACCTGCGCTATTAGTAGGGGATGCAATCAAAGCGGTGGAACCTGCCGCCAGCAGTCGTCACCAGACCATCAAATCAAACCTGATTACCAACCTGCCGCCTATCTGGGTGGATGGTGACATGATCCGCCGGGTGTTGACGAACTTGTTGGAAAATGCCATCAAATTTTCTCCAGCAGAGGCCATAATTGAGGTCGGTACAGAAATCCAGGGAGACTGGGTTCATATATGGGTGCAAGATAATGGTCCTGGCATTCCAACCTATGACCAGGAACGCGTTTTTAATAAATATACCCGTCTCCGATCCAGGGATGCGACCGGAGGATTGGGATTGGGCTTGGCGTTTTGCCGGCTGGTTGTACAGGGACATGGCGGGCGTATTTGGGTTGAAAGCCAGTCTGAATATGGATCGCAATTCCATCTTACTCTTCCGACAGCCAAATCTGCCCGGAACGGGAAAACCTCATCCATCCTTTCGCAGGAGGACGGTGAGGTTAATATTGCTGGTAAAACCTAAAAACTATTTTATCGGGAGTTCGTATGGAAGCAATTGCTGATAATGTTTTTATTGAAGAGCAATATCCTGGTGTAACGCTAGGGTTAATAGTCATGCCCCACGGGTTGATCCAGATCGATGCGCCGCCCTCCCCTGATGATTGTCGTGCCTGGCGGGCTTCTTTGTTAAATCTGGGCGATGGTGGTGACCGTGTCCTGATCAACCTGGATGCCCATCCAGACCGCACGATCGGAGCCCGCCAGATGGACTGTACTGTAATTGCACACGAGAAGACCGCCAACCTTTTTCGAAACCGGCCAACCTCCTTCAAGCCCCAAGCTGAAGCAACCGGTGCCGACTCAGAATCGATCGCAGGTCTGGGTAATATCCGCTGGGTTGTGCCGGAGATCTCCTTCAGCCAGCAAATGTCACTTCACTGGGGCAGTGCCCCTGTCCTCCTCGAATACCACCCCGGTCCTGCCACCGGGGCAATCTGGGTCGCGCTACCCGAGGAAAAGGTTGTATTTGTAGGTGATGCCGTTATGAAGAATCAGCCACCATATCTGGCAAGTGCGAATCTGCCGCTTTGGATCGAAGCCTTGAACAGCCTCCTTGGAAGTGATTACCGCGGCCATGCGATCGTAAGTGGTCGTAACGGGATGGTAGCCGCAGCTACCATCCGGAATCAATTGGATTACCTCAAAAAAATATTGGTGAAACTGGAGAAACTGGCTGCAAAAGACTCTCCTCCTGATGCGATTGAAAACCTGATCCCGCCGCTTCTGGCATCAATAAAAATCACGGCTGCTCAACAGAAACGATATACTCAACGCCTGCGCTATGGCCTTCAACAATACTACATCCGCCACTATCGCACTGCCGGTGGAAGTGGTGATGAATGAGCCTTGCGTCTGGCAGCCCTGAACCCCTCCTGGAACTCTGGCGTGGGACGACAGTCGAATCCATTCATTTCGGGTCGGCTGCGGTCGTCGACGCATCTGGCAGAATGCTCGCCTGGATCGGTGATCCGCAGACCATCACGTTCCTGCGTTCAAGCGCAAAACCTTTCCAAGCGCTGCCTTTTATCGAAAACGGAGGACACAGTACTTTTAACCTGACGCTCAGCGAGATCGCCTTGATCTGTGGTTCGCATACCGGCACGGATATGCATGTAAAGGCTGTCTGCGGTATCCAGGATAAAACCTGCATCCGGGAGAGCGACCTGCAGTGCGGTACACATCCCCCCTTCGATAAAGCCACTGCCGACCACCTGTTCCTAAGTGGTGAAAAGCCTTCAACGAACCGGCATAACTGTTCCGGCAAGCATTCGGGCATGCTGGCTTATGCCAAAATGCATGGTCACCCACTTGAAACCTATCTCGATCCTGAACATCCAGTTCAAAGAGAGATCCTGGCAACATTGGCTGAAATGTGTGCTCTGGATGCCGCTGAAGTTCGTACCGGCATTGATGGTTGTTCTGCGCCAATATTTGCTGTTCCATTATTCAACGCCGCTGTAGCCTTTGCCCGTCTTTGCGATCCCTACAACCTGTCCGAAGCACGTGCAGCAGCCTGCCATACGATCGTAACCGCGATGACATCCCATCCGGAAATGGTCAGCGGGACAGGGCGCTTCGATACACGCCTTATGGAAGCCGGCGGCGGGAAGATACTGACCAAGGGAGGCGCGGAGGGTTACCAGGCGACCGGGTTGCTGCCAGGTGCATTGGGACCTGGTTCACCTGGGATCGGCATTGTCCTGAAGGTCTCCGATGGTGACCAAGCAGTAACTGAAAGTGATGGTGAGAGGCGCAGCCGCGTCCGACCGTCTGTGACACTCGAGATCCTGTGCCAATTGGGTGCCCTCAATAAGATGCAGTTGTCCGAAATGGCCGAATTCGGACCGGTGAAGCCGGTATTGAACTGGCGCAAGCTGGTCGTTGGCGAGAGCCGTCCGGTTTTTACACTTCATAGAGCGTAAAATTATATTGATAAACTCAGGCGGACTTTCATCTTATGCGGTCGGGTTTGCACGATTCTATACTCACGGGAATTAAGTCGTTCTCGGAATGCGAGTGAGAACAGATATCAGGGGGTATCTATTTTGATCAGATAAGAAATTCCGGCTATTCTGGTATCATAACCATCTGACATGGAACCATTATCCGAATCTTTCCTGCAATCTCTTATCGACCGGCTGGATGTTCCGGACGTGGTTGGCATCACCCTCTCGGGCAGTCATGCTCGGGGAGAGGTTGATCGATACAGCGACGTGGACCTCTCATGCTACGTCCAGACTCTGCCAGATCGCGAAGCTGATCATAATACCCTTAGATATTGGGACGCCAGGCTGGTCAGCATCCATTCCACCACCATCGAAACCGTGCAGGCTGAGTTGAAGAACCCTGAACACGCGATTTGGGTGATACCCAGTATTTGCCAGGCACGCATCCTGCTCGACAAGAATGGGACCATTGCTGCCCTCAAGCAATTCGCCGAATCACTCTGCTGGGCTGATCTGCAGCCTGCCGCAGATGAATTTGCTGCTGAAGAGTTGATGGGTTTTGCCGAGGAAGCCCATAAGATCCTGAGCGGATTAGCCCGTGAACAAGAATCCACAGTTTTGAATGCTGTCTGGGGTCTTCTTGTAGGCATGCTCCGCGCTCTTGCAGTCCAGCGCGGCCTATTAATTCGAACAGAAAATGAATATTTTGACCTTATCCAGGGGGTTATTGGACGTGATTCAGCCTGGACAACCGCGTTCCGATTGGCATCTGGATGCGATAATGGACCTGTTAACTTGCGCCCATATAAATTACGTGGTGCGGCTGCACTTGCCCTCTACCGTGAGACCGCAGCCATGCTTGATCCCATCATTCCTGATCACCACCGTGAGGTCATTGCCAGCACCCTGGCTCTGATCTCAGAGGCGGGTTATTGAAATGAATGAACTAGCAAAACGTGCAGAACAGATATGCAAGCGCCTGCTGGCAGCCTACGGACAACCAGTCTGGCGCAACCCCATGCCACCAATCGATGAACTGGTCTCGACCATTCTCTCGCAGAACACGAATGACATCAACCGGGACCGGGCTTTTAAGGAGCTGCGGAGGCGCTTTCCTACCTGGGAAGGCGTGCGCGATGCGAAAACCAAGGATGTGGTCGCCGCCATCCGGACGGCTGGACTTGCCAACCAGAAAGGACCTCGTATACAGCAAGTGCTGGCCGCGATCACTGCTGAGCGGGGCGGGCTGGATCTGCATTTCCTGGATAAACTCCCGCTCGAGGCTGCCCGCTCTTGGTTGATGCAGTTCAAGGGTGTTGGCCCGAAGACGGCTGCTATCGTCCTGCTCTTTTCCCTCGGAAAACCGGCTTTCCCGGTGGACACTCATATCTACCGCGTCACCGGTCGCCTCGGTCTGCGTCCTGAGCGCATGAGTGTTGAAAAAAACCACCCTCACCTTGAGGGGTTGTTCCCCCTTGGATCCTTTCATGCCGTTCACTTGAATCTGATCCGTCTCGGACGGGAGATATGTACCGCACGCCGCCCGGATTGCCAGGAATGTCCGCTGAACGATCTGTGTGATTACGGATCCCAAAGCATCCATTAACATATCTGTAAAGGTCAGACCAAGCAGAATGCTATATAATATAAGGTAAGAGAGGAGGCGATGAATGTGACCCGTTCCACAACCGAAATTGGCCAGGGTCTGGTCGAATATGCTTTTCTGATTGCTTTCATTGCTCTCTTTGTTATTATTGTTCTTAACCTGGTCGGCTCGGCTGTTGGGAATGTATTCAGCGGGTTAATCGATGATCTTCATGCCATAACTACATAATAGATACAGTGTTGAATAATCGATCAAAAACAACTTCCCGCAGGTGAGCTGCGGGAAGTTGTAATTCTTTTACATGCCTGAATTTGAATAGATTCTTACGGCAGGTAACGTGCTAACGCAAAATCGATATTTCCAGAGGCGTCTGTCCAACCTGCAAGAACAATCTTCCCATTCGATTGAATAGCGATGGCATCTGCCAGGTCATCTCCCCCGAAACTGGTGATCACCTTGCCGTCTCCGCTGAAGGTGGTATCCAGAGTACCATTAGTGTTTAAGCGGGCCAAGAGGAAATCGTGAGAACCATCAGGTCCGACGCTGGCAGCTACGAGGAGCTTGCCATCAGACTGGATGGCTGTCCCAAGAAAATGCCACCAATAACATCCCGTTGAAGCGAGAGGTACGGTCACTTTGCCATCAACGCTGAAAGTGTTATCCAGGGTGCCATTTGTTGTGTAGCGTGCCAGGGCAAGGCTGCAAACACCCGCGTTTTCCATCCTGCCCACAGCCACGATCTTGCCATCCCTCGTGCGCGCGACTGCATTGGCATAATCATTCCCGCCAAGGTTGGTAGCCTGTCTGCCATCCCCACTGAAGGTTGTATCCAGCGAGCCGTCCGGGTTGTAACGTGCCAGGGCAAAATCACAGTTGCTCCAACTCGCATCACAGGTCCTGCCAGCCAATACGTACTTTCCATCTGGTTGAAGGACCATCTTGAAAGTATCATCATTCCTTCCGCTGCCAAAACCGGTGTTCAGCTTCCCATCGCTGCTGAATGTGGTATCCAGGGAACCGTTGGCATTGTAGCGATAAAGAGCAAAATCAAAATTACTGCCATTATTCATGCGTCCACTGACGACGATCTTGCCATTCGTTTGAACAGCGATACCGCCATAAGAGCCGTTATCCCCACCTCCAAAATCAGTGGTCAGCTTACCATCTGTACTGAAGGTAGTATCGAGACTTCCATTGGTGTTGTAGCGTGCAATGGCTACATCACAGATCCAATCGGGCGAGGAGCATTTTTGCCCCACCACAACGATCCTGCCATCCCCTTGTATGGTGATCCCCAATGCTTCTTCAAGACCACCAAAGTGGGTGGTCAGCCTGCCATCCCCGCTGAAGGTTGTATCCAGGCTCCCATTTGTGTTGTAACGCCCAACAGCGAAATCGCTTGATATGGGCGGAAAACCATCCCCTTGAGACCGGGTTCCCGCAACCACGATCTTGCCATTCGATTGGATCGCCATAGCCCGCGCCACATCATTCAAGGTTCCACCAAAATTGGTGGTGAGCTTGCCATTGCCGCTGAAGGTGGGATCCAGGTCGCCGGAAGCAGCCAGGACGAGAGTAAACATCAGCAGGCTGAGCAGCATTGTGAGCGCCAGTGCTTTCATTGCAGCCTACTTTGAAGACGGAAGAACTGACTGAAGCTTGCGCATTATTTTCTCCTTTAGGAAGGCTGAAGATATGATTCTATTATTACATGATACATTTGAAAGTGCAATAAGAAATTTAACCCATTGGAGGTCTGAGAGAAAAGTTAAGGGATAAACAACTTCCCGCAGGTGCTTTGCGGGAAGTTCGTTTTCTTTTACCTGCTGCTATACGAATTGGTTCTCATGGCATATAACGTGCCAATGCAAAATCGTAATTTCCGGAGAGGTTTGACCAACCAGCGAGAACTATCCTGCCATTTGATTGAATAGCGATGGCATCTGCCATGTCATCCGCCCCAAAATCGGTTACCAACTTGCCGTCTCCACTTAAGGTGGTATCCAGAGACCCATTGGAATTATAGCGTGCCAGCAGGAAATCATGAGAACCATCAGGTCCGACGCTGGCAGCTACGACGATCTTGCCATTAGACTGGATAGCTGCCCCAAGAAAATAGTACCAGGCACAGTCTGTTGAAGGTAGGGTTGTGGTCACCTTACCGTCTGCATGGAATGTAGTATCCAGAGCACCGTTTACCTTGTAGCGTGCCAGGGCAAGGCTGCAATTACCAGCGTTCTCTATCTGGCCGACTGCAACGATCTTGCCATCCGCCTGGCGAACAACTGAATGAGCATAATCACTTCCGCCGAAATCAGTAATCTGTTTACCATCCACGCTGAAGGTAGTATCCAGTGAGCCATTTGAGTTGTAACGCGCCAGGGTAAAATTACAGTTTTGCCACCCACCCCCATAACATGTACTTCCGGCTACTACGATCTTTCCATCCGGCTGGAGCACCATCTTACGCGCATAGTCATCCCTTCCGCTGCCAAAACCGGTGTTCAGCATACCATCGCTGTGGAAGGTGGTATCTAATGACCCATTTGGGTTGTAACGGTAAAGGGCGAAATCAATATCACTGCCATTATGCATATACCCGGAGACAACAATCTTGCCATTCGATTGTATGGTAATGCCACCCCATGAGCCATTGTCCCCGCCTCCGAAATCGGTGCTCACCCGGCCATCTCCGCTGAAAGCAGGATCAAGACTGCCATCTGGCTTATAGCGCGCCAGCGCCAGGTCGCAATTTGTTCCGCCGGCGGCACAATTACTGCCAACCAAAACGACCTTTCCATCCCCTTGAATGGCAACCCCGAATGCATCGCTCATAGGACCGAAGTCGGTGACGACTCTGCCATCCCAGCTAAATGTTGTATCCAGTGTTCCATTTGGATTGTAGCGTGCTATCGAAAAGACCGATTCCGTTTCCGCATTGAATGGCCCGTGTGCGGAACCAACTGCGACGATCTTCCCATCCGATTGGATAGCTATATCGTGAACGCCCTCAAACAGATCTCCCAGGAAACCTGTCGTGAGCTTGCCATCACCGCTGAAAGTGGGGTCCAGGTCACCGGAAGCAGCCAGAGCTAGGGTAAAAATCAGCAGGCTGAGCAGCATTGTGATCGCCAGTGCTTTCAGTGCAGCCTGCTTTGAAGATGAAAGATACAAAACCAGATTACGCATTTTATTCTCCTATGGATGGTTGGATTGATATGACGATTATTATACGTAATGTGTGAAAAAACAACAGCATGTTTATTAAACCATATCCTGATCATTCTCCAGTCTCTATCGCTTCAGAACTCTTAACTAGAAATCTACTGCAAATCGACCATAGGAGATTTTTATTATTAGATTTGCAATAATTCGAGTAATCCTTCCGGATAAACGGGTGACCTGCCAGGGGTAAAGTCGGAAAATGATTTCCAGACCGCGCTGAACCTGTGACCGAATTCATTCCCTTCGATTAATTCCTTATCATACAATGATTGATTTACGAACCTGCCAATATAGACCAGCACGATCTCGTGACCCCGCCTGCCTTCATAGACGAAAATGTTCTCCAGCATCCCCAGATATTGCACGTCCACAACTTCGGCGCCGATCTCTTCCTTAAGTTCGCGCCGGACGGTCTCATCACCGTGTTCGCCGAATTCGATAGTCCCGCCCAATGGACGGTAAAAAACCTTGTTCTTCCGGCTGTCCCGGCCTTCTGCTACAAGTATGCGGTTTCGGTCACGGAATACGCAGATGGCTATCGGACGGATCTTTTCAGGGAGCATGCTTCCTCCAATGCAATGTAGTAGCTACAATGTAATAATTAGTAGAGCTATGCAATCTGCCATATAGTTGCACCACCTCTACAGCGTTCAGGTCATGGACACCTGGATAAGGCGGCTCTCTGTTTCTATGTGCTTTGTCCTCGGTGCCCTTAGTATTTTTTGTGGGTAATTGTTACTTTATATCCATCTGGGATCAATCAGGCACCATCAATACGGGAAGTGAGGTTGGCTGTCGTAAAAGGCTTGCCTGCATGGACCAAGGTCCCGTCCAGGTGATAGTGACCGGTACGACCCTGCCCCGCAGGTCTTCATCTGTCTCCACGAAGACCAGCTTGTTGGTGGGTGTCCTGCCCTTCCAGCGTCCCTTGACCTTCTCTTCGAAAAGCACTTCCACCTCCTGGCCAAGATAGCGAGTATTGATCTCGGCTGCGATGCCTGCCTGCAGCTCTTCCAGCAGGCGGAAACGGTGCATCTTCTCATCGTCAGGGACATCATCCGGCATCCGGCGGGCTGAGACGGTGTCCGGGCGGGGTGAATAGCGCGCCAGGTGGGTTACATCCAGCTTCAGATCTGCAAGCAGTTGATAGGATCGCATGAACTGCGCCTCGCTCTCGCCGGGGAAGCCAACGATCATATCGGTCGCGATGGAAACACCCGGGATGTGTTCACGGATCCTGCCGACCAGGTTCCTGTAATCCTCCTGGGTATAGCCGCGCTTCATCTGCGCCAGCACCAGGTCATCACCAGCCTGGATCGGGATCTCGATGTGCGGCATGACCTTGGGCAGTAATGCCACTGCATCCATCAGGTCCTCGCCAAAATAACTTGGGTGCGAGGTCAAAAAGCGGATGCGTTCCAGCCCTTTAACTCCATTCAAGGACTGCAGCAGCTCAGCCAAACCAGGCATGCCGTCCTGGTCTTTGCCATAGCGGTCAACGATCTGACCGAGCAGGGTGACTTCCCGTACTCCCTGGGCAACGAGGGTGTGCACTTCGGAAATGACCTCATCTGCCGGACGGCTGCGTTCCACCCCGCGGCGGTATGGAATGATGCAATAGGTGCAGGCGTGGGAACAACCATAGACGACCGGTACGAAAGCAGAGACCAGCCGGCCGCGCTCGTGACCGGGGAGCGGCAGGTCACCATCCATCATTGCATTGCGACGCTCTGTCATGTCAGATTCTGTGACATGCGTCTCTCCCTGGGTCAGGAAGGCTACCAGCGGACCGGGATCTGAGGGAGGCGAGAAGACATCCACAAAAGGCAGGCGCTGGCGTAGTTTTTCCGATGCGCGCAAGCCCACCAGGCAGCCCATCAGGTTGATGACCAGGTTCGGATTTTTCTCCTTGAGCGGGCGCAGGGAGGTCAGGCGTCCATAAGCCCTGTCCTCAGCCGACCGGCGTACGACACAGGTGTTCAGGACGATCACATCCGCTTCTTCAGCCGAGGCTGTAAAGTGATAACCGAGGCGTTCAAGAGCCGAGGCCACCCGGCGGGAATCGGCAAGGTTCATCTGGCAGCCTTCGGTCCAAACGTGATATTTCATAGGCTGTGAATTATACCAAGCCTGTCAGTTGACTGATCTGACCTCACTGCGAATTATCATCATCTGGCTTGCTGCGATAAAAGGAACTGGTTTTCAGGGTAGATCCAGTGTTTCCAGGTCAGGATTATTTTTTATGGTAAAATGCTTTCGCCTGGAGGGATGGCCGAGTGGTTTAAGGCAACTGACTTGAAATCAGTCGTGGCTGCAAGGTCACCGGGGGTTCGAATCCCTCTCCCTCCGCCTGTTCGCACTAGGTCTTGAAACCTCATACGGGGAGGTGCCAGAGTGGTCGATTGGGCTCGCCTGCTAAGTGAGTGCTGGGGTTAAACTCAGCCGCGGGTTCGAATCCCGCCCTCCCCGCCATATGGAATGCCTGCTGATCTGGCAGGCATTTGTATTATTCCTGCTTCCCCCTGGCGATCACTGCCATAAATTCCATGATGAACTTCAGCGCGGCAAACACCGTCGCTTCGGAAGGATCGAGAGGCGGGGCGACCTCGACCACGTCCAAACCAACCAGAGGCAGCCCCTGCAAGGATTTTAATAGCACCAGCAGCTCGCGCATCGTCAATCCACCCGCGTCCGGGATGCCGGTTCCGGGTGCATGGGCCGGGTCGAGGCAGTCGATGTCCAGCGAGATGTGAATAGCGTCGCAGGTTGAGAGCACCTGCCGTACTTCGGTAGAAATCTCCTGTATGCCGCGTTCGGCAACCAGCGTTATGGGATAAATATTTAGCCTGCTGTTCTCGATATAGTCGAGTTCCTGTACTTCCCAGGAGCGCAATCCTACCAGGCAAACATCCTCCTGGGCGATGCCCGATTCCAGCCCGCGGCGCAGAACACAGGCATGAGAAAGCCGCGAACCTGTGAACTCATCGCACAGGTCAGGGTGAGCGTCCAGCCAGAGCACACCCAGGCGCCTGTCAGCAAAACGCTGGCGCTGACCCTGAAAGATGGGGATCGTAACCGAGTGGTCGCCGCCAAGCAGGATGGGGATGTTCGGCAACCCTGCGACCATATGCCGGATTTTTTCAAAATCCCTGGCTTGCTCGTTAATCTCAATATCACCCAGGTCGCAGATGCTGGTGGATCCCAGGCGTGTCCGATCCTCGCTGACCGGGGTCAGGTGCTGTGACCAGAAGCGGATGCGTCCCGGTGCACCTGCCGCACCAGTTCTGGCACACACCGCGCCATCGTAGGGAATACCGATGATCGAAAAAGTGGTCTGTTCAGGGGTGCTGTCCGGACGATGCAGGTCCGCCCAGAGTCCATGCGTTGCTGATGGGTCCATTTAAATTCCTTTTCTTAGGTTTGAATTGAACAAAACCCCACCTGAGGTTCCAAGCCTGATATACATTGTCTATTCTTGGGATTGCTCAATATCAAACCATAATGATGAGTACTTACTACCCGGTCAGATCTCTCCTTGATCAAGAATATCCACGCTGCTTGCAGGTTGATATGTTAAACAGCCGTTTTCAGATGTTCTCGTTGGTTTTTTTGACCATGCTTTACGATAAGGTTGGTCGGAAAAACATGGCACCCAAGATACATATTATAGCAAATAGGCAGGTTGGAAATGGGATCTGCCTGCCCTCTTTTATCCATCTTCAAGACCTATTGCAAGGTTTTATTATCATTGACCCGCTTTGGATTTGCTTTTACAATACTATCATGACGAAACCCACACCGTACTTTGCGGGTTTTTACCTCACTGACCACGATCCTCCCGCTTCTCCGGTAATCCGAAGTCTCTTTTTCGTTGTCCGTTCATGATTTGATCATAAACCCGGAGAAAATGATATGTCCACACCTTTTTTAACCCGTCGAGCACCAATCTACGCCGGCGTCCCGGACGAAAAATGGAACGATTGGCGCTGGCAGCTCAGCCACCGTCTGAACTCAGTTGAAGAGATCGAAAAGATCCTGCCGGTAACCGCAAGCGAGCGCAAGGCGTTAAAGTCGAGTGGTTTGTTTCGCGTTGACGTGACCCCCTACTTTATCTCTCTTATCCACCCAGATGATCCGAACGACCCTATCCGCAAGCAGACCATCCCGATCGAGAGCGAGATGGTGCCCTTCACGTCCCAGATGGAGGATTCGCTTTCCGAAGACCGCCACTCGCCAGTGCCGGGTCTCGTCCATCGCTACCCTGACCGGGTGTTGATGCTGGTCACGACGCAGTGCGCCTCCTACTGCCGCTACTGCACCCGCTCACGCATCGTGGGTGATCCCGCAGCCACTTTTTCGCGGGCTGAGTTCGAGATGCAGATCGAATACCTGAAGCGTACACCCCAGGTGCGGGACGTGCTGCTCTCGGGCGGCGACCCGCTCGTGCTGGCTCCGAAGATCCTGGAGGAGATCCTGACCCGCCTGCGTGAGATCCCGCACATCGAGATCGTGCGCATCGGTTCGCGTGTACCTGTCTTCCTGCCCATGCGCGTCTCCCGGGAACTATGCGACATGCTGGAGAAGTTCCACCCGCTGTGGTTGAACATCCATGTCAATCATCCCAACGAAATCAGCCTGGAACTGGCTGAGGCGTGCAGCCGCCTGTCACATGCCGGCATCCCGCTGGGTAACCAGACCGTGCTTCTGGCGGGAGTGAACGACTGCGTGCACATCCAGCGCAAGCTGGTCCAGGACCTGGTCCGCATCCGCGTCCGCCCATATTATCTCTACCAGTGTGACCTGGTCGAGGGCGCCGGTCACTTCCGCACCCCGGTCGCCAAGGGCATCGAGATTGTCGAGGGCTTGCGTGGACATACCTCGGGATATGCCGTGCCGCACTACATTGTTGACGCACCCGGCGGCGGCGGCAAGATCCCCATCATGCCCAACTACCTGCTCAGTTACTCCGACCATAAAGTGGTCGTGCGCAATTACGAAGGTTACGTGACCACCTACGAGGAACCAGTCGTATATACACCCCATGACCCGAAGACCTGTGCGTATTGCCAGAATAAACGCCCCGAGCCTGGTCAGACCGGCCTCACCGGCCTGCTCGATGGCGAGAGAATGTTCATCAAGCCGGAGAATTTCGACCTGCTCCATGACCGCGGAGGTATCCAGCACCGTCTGAAAGACGAGCGCAAGTGGCAGCCGCTGGGTATTGGCAGCGGGATTCCCGAGGCTGGTCAAACCCAAAAGGAGTAAATATGTTTATCAAGAAAACTTTTCGCCCCCTGTCCGTTCTATTGGGAATTGTGATCCTGCTAGCGGCTTGCGGTCCTGATACTTCCGCACCCGACGGGACCATGGTCGCCGAACTGATCCAGACTTCCGTGGCGCTGACCATCGCAGCCGAGCATGCTGCCGCGGGGAATGTGTTGCCCTCTTTGTCATCTGTAAGCCAGGAAACAGCCACCCCGACCGGAACGCTGATCCCCACTGTCACTTTTACCCCATCACCGACCTTCACACCCTTCGTCTTTGCACCCACCTCCTCGGGTTCCAGCGGGGGTGTCGTCATACAGGCTGACTATGCCTGCGGAGTCTGGCCATACAAGCCACGTGATAACACTGTTTTCAAACGGAACGAGTCATTTGATATTGTCTGGACGATCACGAATACCGGCAGCAAGAAATGGGATGCCGGTTTTGACCTGAGGTATTTAAGCGGACCGCAGATGACAGCGACCACGATCGTCTCCCTGCCGGAGATCAAGTCGGGTGAAGACATCATCGTACGCTTCGATGCGAACGCCCCCAACGAAAAAGGCTTTCACGTCATGACCTGGAAGATCAACAATTTCTGTTATCCGTACGTGGCGATTAATGTAGAATAACTCATATACTGCGCGTCGAGGAATCGAAACCTGTATGGATCGTTACGGGATCAGGTATTCAGGGATCGGTTAAGTGAGTATGTACAGGAGGTGAATCATGTTCAGGCTTGCGCATCACATAATGGTTCTGATACTGATAACCATTTTAGGTTTATCAGGCTGTGGACCCCTTTTGGCGACGTCTCTTCCGCCTCAACCAGCGGGTTATATTGAAACACTCGTGGCGATGACCTATGCTGCAATATCCAGCCAGACAGCCGCAGTATTACCGACTGCCACGAATACGCCCACGAATACCGCCACACCAACCAGGACTCCACCTCCCCCAACAGAAACCCCCACACCCACGGTGACCTTTATCTTTGTCTTTAAAACACCGACCACATATTATCCTCCGAGGACTGCCACCACGGAAACCGATTACGCCTGCCAGTTCGTCTCGCAAAAACCTTCCAACGGTACAACATATAAACCACTAACCGACTTTGACTGGAAATGGAAGATCACGAACACCGGGTATAAGGAATGGGATTCGGGAAGTATCGACTATGTCTATGTGCGCGGGGACAAGTTCTCCAAAGCGAATGGATACGATTTTCCAGAGGATGTGAAACCGGGCAAGAGCGTGGAGTTGGTAGTGGATATGACCGCCCCGAAAACCCAGGACTCTTACACGACGACCTGGGCGCTCAGGGTCAATAAATCATATTTCTGTTATGTCAGCCTGAATATCGTTGTTGCCAAGTAAAAATATATGGATTAACATTATCGTAATGTTCACAAGGGAAAAGATAAAAAAAGGAGTGACGACCAGGTTGGTTGACACTCCTTATTTATTGGTCTATTTTCAATTATTTGCAGGATAATATACATAGTGGAGGCTACCATGAAAAATATAAAATCATACTCTAACACTTTCAAGCACATCGGCTGGAAGACGCTGCTGCTGGTCATGGCGCTCAGCCTGCTGTTCTATACCATTGCCCTGGCAGCTTCAGGCGACCTGGACCCCACCTTCAGCGGGGACGGAAAACTGACCACGGATATTGGCGGCTGGAAGGATAGGGCCAATGCGGTGGCAGTCCAATCCGATGGCAGGATCGTGGCAGTAGGGGATCATTACAATGCCGCTGGAGATAAATATGATTTTGCCGTGGTTCGCTACAGATCCGGTGGGGCTCTGGACAACACGTTCAGCGGAGATGGGAAACTCACCACGAACTTTGGGGGCAAGGATCAAGCCAAGGATGTCGCCATCCAGTCAAACGGCAGGATAGTTGTCGCCGGGCATGCCTGTGATGCCAGCTGGTTCTGCGATCTTGGCGTGGCTCGTTATAACTCTAATGGCAGCCTGGATACCACCTTCAGCGGGGATGGCAGGGTCACCGTGGATTTTGGGGATCTGAACAACGGAGCCGGAAACCATGGATTGGCGATCCAGACAGATGGAAAGATCGTCATTGCCGGTTTTATGGATAATGGTTCTGATTATGATTTCGCTGTATACCGTCTTAACCCGAATGGCTCACTCGATCCCACGTTTCATGGTGACGGCAAATTGAACTTTGGCTTTGGAAGTGGCCGGTATGATATTGGCATGGACCTGGCGATACAGTCAAACGGGAAAATGGTTGTTGTGGGTGAAACTTGTGATGCGGGAGCGAGTAACTGTAATTTCGCGATCGCGCGGGTTAATGCTGATGGCACACTGGATACCACCTTCAGCGGTGATGGTAAAACCGTCACAAATTTTGGTGCCGATGATCACGGGTTTGCGGTCGCCATCCAGTCGAATGGCAGGATCGTAGCAGTTGGGACTTCCGATGGTCCTTCCGATGATTACTTTGCCGTGGCGCGCTATACCAGCAATGGAAACCTGGATGCATCATTCCACGCGGACGGCAAGGTGCTCACCAACCTCAGCCCTGGACTCTCGAACGGAGGGCGTGATCTGGCGATCCAGTCTGACGGGAAGATCGTTGTGGCAGGATACGCTCATGGCCCCATCTCTCTAGAATTTGGCCTGATCCGTTATAACCAAAATGGAAGCCTTGATAACACATTTGAAGTGGATGGCAAGCTGACCACTAATTTTGGAGGAGATGATTACGGGACAGCGATAGCACTCCAGGGGGATGGACGTATCATTGTCGCAGGCAAGGCTTATACTGGCGCTGATTGGGATTTTGCCCTGGTGCGTTATTTGCCGTAGAGACGAAAGTGACCGATTGACAATTTGTTTTGCACGACAATATGCAAAGAGGAGGCTACCATGATAAACATAAAATCAGACTCTCACACTTTTAAGCACATCGGCTGGAAGACGCTGCTGCTGGTCATGGTTTTCAGCCTGCTGACGTACACCATCGCAATCGCGGCATCCGGCGACCTGGACCCCACCTTTAGCGGGGATGGAAAATTGACCACGGATATCGCGGGCTGGGATGATCGAGCCTATGCAGTCGCGATCCAATCCGATGGCAAGATCGTGGCGGTTGGATCACATAGTTCTACGCTTGAATCCGACTTTGTCGTGGTTCGCTACAACCAAAACGGGGGATTGGATACCTCGTTCAGTGGTAATGGAATCCGGACGACTGATTTTGGCAAGGAAGATGAAGCCAAAGATGTCGCCATCCAGTCAAACGGCAAGATTGTTGTGACAGGAAATACCTGTGAACCCGGCGGGGACTGTGATCTGGCAGTGGCTCGATATAATCCAAATGGCAGCCTGGATACCACCTTCAGCGGGGATGGCAAGGTCATCGTGAATTTTGGAGGCAAGGATAACGGTACGAACGGTTCGGATGGGGGAGGTCTGGTCATCCAGCCGGATGGCAGGATCGTTGTGGCAGGATTTTTGGATAATGGCAGCGACTATGATTTTGCAGTTTATCGTCTTAACTCGAACGGCTCACTGGACACAACATTCAGCAGCGATGGCAAGCAGAAAATTGGTTTTGGCAGCGGGAGAAATGATACTGGCTCCGACCTGGCGATCCATTCTGGAAAGATCGTGGTTGCAGGAGATACCTGTGACGCAGGTTTTGGCTCTTGCAATTTCGCCATTACACGCTTGAATTCCAATGGTACCCTGGATACGACATTCAGTGGTGATGGAAGAACGGTCACGGATTTTGGAGGCGATGAATCAGGAAATGCTGTCTCGATCCAGCAGGATGGAAAGGTTGTCATGGCTGGCGCTACTGAAACTGCGAGTGGTGAAAATTTTGCCCTCGCACGCTATAACCTGAATGGCAGCCTGGATACCTCATTCAGCCTGGATGGCAAACAGACCACCCATTTTCCTGGTTTTGCCGCGTGGGCAGGCGGTGTGGTGATCCAGCCTGACGGGAAGATCGTAGCGGTTGGTTTAATAGAGATCGGAGAGTCAGATGATTTTGCCCTTGTACGTTATAAAACGAACGGTTGGCTTGATACGACTTTCAGCGGTGATGGCAAGGTGACAACAGATTTTGGACTAGATAGTATGGCGATGGCTGTTGCGCTGCAATCGAACGGCCGGATCATCGCTGCAGGCTGGGCTAATGATGGCATTGACCGGGATATCGCCCTGGCGCGGTATCTGCCGTAGGAACGAAGGGAGGCTTATGACAATTTGATATATGCTCTGATCCATATCGATTGTTCCTGATAAAAATGGAGACTACCATGTTTAATCTTAAGGCTCACTTTTATTCCATAAAGAATGCTGGCTGGAAAACGCTGCTGCTGGTCATGGCGTTCAGCCTGCTGACCTTCACCATTGCCCTGGCAGCCGCCGGCGACCTGGACATCACATTCAGTGGGGATGGAAAGTTAACCACGGATATTGGGGGCTGGAATGATAGGGCTAATGCAGTGGCAATTCAATCCGATGGCAAGATCGTGGCAGCGGGGGACCATTTCAATGACGCGGGAGACAATTATAATTTCGCCGTGATTCGTTACAGATCCGGTGGGGCGCTGGATACCACGTTCAGTGGAGATGGGAAACTCACCACGAACTTTGGAGGCCTGGACCTAGCCAAGGATGTCGCCATCCAGTCGAACGGCAGGATAGTTGTCGCTGGTCATACATGTAACGCCAGTTGGATCTGTGAACTTGCTGTGGTTCGATATAATCCAAATGGCAGCCTGGATACCACCTTCAGCGGGGATGGCAAGGTCATAGTGGATTTTGGGGGTCTGGGTATCGATACTGGAGGCTATGGATTAGCAATCCAGGCAGATGGCAAGATCGTTATTGCCGGGTATATGAATAACGGGACTGATTCTGATTTCGCTCTTTATCGTTTTAATTCGAACGGCTCGCTGGATCCCACTTTCCACGGAGATGGCAAGTTGAACTTTGGCTTTGGAAAATGGCGCAATGATGGTGGCTATGGTCTGGCAATACAGTCAAACGGGAAGATGGTTGTCGTCGGTCATACCTGTGACGCCGGCTGGAATAACTGTAATTTTGCTTTAGCACGGATCAATGCTAATGGTACCCTCGATACCACCTTCAGTGCTGATGGTAAAACTGCCACGAATTTTGGTGCCGACGATCACGGATTTGCAGTCGCCATCCAATCGAATGGCAGGATCGTAGCGGCTGGGTATTCCGGTTCTCCCGAGAGAAAATTTGCCCTGGCGCGCTATAACAGTAATGGAAGCCTGGATACCACCTTCCACGCGGACGGAAAGGTGGTTACCAACCTCAGTCCTGGCTTCTCGAACGGAGGGCGTGATGTGGCAATCCAGTCTGACGGGAAGATCGTTGTGGCAGGATATTCCTACGGCCCCATCTCTCTTGACTTTGCGCTGATCCGTTACCTGCCTGATGGCAGCCTGGATGCGACGTTTGATGTGGATGGCAAGTTGACCACTGATTTTGGCGGAGAAGAGTATGGGAACGCGATAGCACTCCAGGGGAATGGCCGCATCGTTGTCGCAGGTTATGCTTATACTAGCCCTTATGGGGACTTCGCCCTGGCGCGGTATCTGCCATAGAAGCAAAAAGAAATCAGATGACTAATTCTAATGTTTTTTGCGATAATAAATATTGATCGTTCTTTTTATGATAAAGGAGGAAACCATGTTCAATATCAAGTCTTGCTTTTACACAATGAAGCATGCTGCCTGGAAAACGCTGCTGCTGGTCATGGCGCTCAGCCTGCTGACCTTCACCATTGCCCTGGCTGCCTCGGGAGACCTGGACACCACGTTCAGCGGGGATGGCAAGGTCAGAACGAACATCGGGGGGGCTTTAGTAAATGATTTTGGCCGGGCGATTGCCATACAACCAGATGGTAAGATCGTAGCAGTTGGGGATCACTTCGATACATTCGAAGAGGGAGGGAAAGATGACTTTGCTGTAGTGCGCTATAGATCAAACGGATCACTTGATACCACGTTCAGTGGGGATGGAAAGCTCACGACCAACTTTGGTGGTTTTGATCAAGCGATGGATATTGCCCTCCAATCAGATGGTAAGATAGTCGTTTCAGGTCAAATTTGTAATAGTGGTGTCTGTGATGTAGCTGTAGCTCGCTATACAACAAATGGCAGTCTGGACTCAACTTTCAGTGGAGATGGTAAGGTAACCAAGGATTTTGGAGGTGGAGATAACGGCACATTTGGTGGATTAGCGATTCAGTCTGACGGTAAGATCGTTTTCGCTGGGTATATGCATAACGGCAGTAACTATGATTTAGCTGTTTACCGTTTTAACGCAAATGGTACCCTCGACACAACTTTCAGCGGGGATGGTATGGTTAATACTGGTTTCGGCAGCGGGCGAAATGATTATGCGTCCGACCTCGTTATCCAATCCGGAGACAAGATTGTCGTATCAGGTTATTATTGCGATGGTAGTGATAAAAATTGTAATTTCGCTGTCGCGCGTTTCAACCCCAACGGTTCTCTGGATACCACCTTCAGCGCTGATGGCAAGCAGACCACGGATTTTGGTGGTGACGATAAAGGGAACAGCGTAATTATTCAGTCGAACGGCAAAATAGTTTTGGCTGGTTGTAAGGCAGCTCCAAGTGATTCCAGTTTCGCTCTCGCCCGTTACAATACCAACGGCAGCCTGGATACCACCTTCAGCGCGGATGGGAAGGTGCTTTCCAATCCAAATCCTGGAGTGAATGACTGGATATTTGGATTAGCTATCCAGTCAGATGGGAAGCTGGTGGTAGCAGGCATGACAGGTGAAAGCGACGTTCGGGACTTTATCCTGGCTCGCTACAATTCCAATGGTACCCTGGACAATGCCTTCAGCGGCAATGGCTGGTTGACGACCGATTTTGGTGGGGACGATTATGCCTCGAAGATAGCAATTCAAACCGATGGCCGGTTGCTAGTGATAGGCAGGACGAATGTTGGCGCTGGTGCAGACTGGGACTTCGCCCTGGCGAGGTATTTGCCATAGAAACGATCGTAGCCATTTGACAATTTATTGTGCGCTATCATTTACAAGGAGGAAGAAACCATGTTCAATCTCAAGTCTTACTTTTACTCCATAAAGAATGCTGGCTTGAAAACACTGCTGCTGGTCATGGCGTCCAGCGTGCTGACCTTCACGATTGCACTCGCAGCCTCGGGAGACCTGGACACCACCTTCAGCGGGGATGGAAAGGTCACAACGAACATCGGGGGGGCTTTAGTAAATGATTTTGGCCGGGCGATTGCCATACAACCAGATGGAAAGATCGTGGCAGTAGGAGATCATTTTACTAATTGGGATCCAGGGGGAAAAGGTGACTTTGCCGTGGTGCGCTATAAAACAAACGGAGCGCTGGATCCTTTGTTCAGCGGGGATGGCAAGCTCACCACTGATTTTGGTGGTATTGATATGCCACTTGATGTTGCCATTCAACCTGATGGTAAGATCGTTGTAGCGGGACAAACATGGTATCAACCCATTCCCGACAATTGGGACCTTATCCTTTCCCGCTATAACTCAAATGGCAGCCTGGACACTACCTTCAGCGGGGATGGTAAGGTAATCACTGATTTCGGGGGTGGGGAAAATGGCACATTTGGCGGATTGACGATCCAGTCTGACGGAAAGATCGTTGTCGCCGGATATATGGACAACGGCATCAACGGTGATTTTGCTGTTCATCGTTATAACGCAAATGGTTCCCTGGACACTACCTTTCACGGGGATGGGATGGTGAATATTGGTTTTGGCAGCGGACGAAATGATGGTGCCTCAGATCTTGCAATCGCCTCGGGGGGTAAACTGGTGGTCGTTGGTAGTAGTTGCGATAGTAGTTATATCAATTGCAATTTCGCAATCGCCCGTTTCAATCCAAACGGCAGCCTGGATACCACCTTCAGCGCTGATGGTAAGGTGACCACGGATTTTGGTGGATACGATGATGGTGATAGTATAGTTATCCAGTTGAACGGCAAAATCGTTGTGGCTGGTTATAGCTCGGTTCCAAGCGATTCCAGATTCGCTCTCGCCCGATACAATACCAACGGCAGCCTGGATACCACCTTCAGCGGGGATGGGAAGGTGCTTTCCAATCCAAATCCTGGAGTTGATGATTGGATATTTGGATTGGCGATCCAGCCGGATGGGAAGCTGGTGATTGCAGGCAGGACAGGTAATAATGGCAGCCGGGATTTTATCCTGGCTCGCTACAATTCCAATGGTACTCTGGACAATACATTCAGCAGCAATGGCTGGTTGACGACCGATTTTGGTGGGGACGATTATGCCTGGGATATCGCAATTCAAGCGAATGGACGGTTGGTTGTGATAGGCAGGACGAATGCTGGCGCTGGCGCTGACTGGGATTTCGCCCTTGCGCGGTACCTGCCGTAAAAACAAAAGTAACCGATTGATAATTAAGTTTGCGAGATAATATACAAGGAGAAGAAACCATGTTCAATCTCAAGTCTCACTTTTACTCCATAAAGAGTGCTGGCTGGAAAACGCTGCTGCTGGTCATGGCGCTCAGCCTGCTGACCTTCACCATTGCCCTGGCAGCCTCGGGCGACCTGGATCCCACCTTCAGCGGGGATGGCAAGGTTACCACGAACATCGGGGGGGCTTTGGTGAACGATGCAGCTTGGGGTCTGGCGATACAATCCGATGGAAAGATCGTGGCGGTAGGAGGCCATAACGACACATCGGACGTGGGAGGGAAGTCCGATTTTGCTGTCGTGCGTTACAAATCGAATGGAACACTGGATACCACCTTTCATGGGGATGGAAAACTTACCACAAACTTTGGTCCTTTTGATGAAGCGAATCATGTTGCCCTCCAATCAGATGGCAAGATCGTCGTTGTCGGCAATACATGCGCCACCGGCTATACCAATTGTGACCTGGCAATGGTGCGTTACAACCCCAATGGCAGCCTGGATACCACCTTCAGCGGGGATGGCAAGGTAGTCGTGGACTTTGGAGGGGATGATAACAGTGTGAATGCGCTGGCAATTCAAGCGGACGGTAGAATTGTCGTTGTCGGGGCCATGCATAATGGCAGCAACTATGATTTTGCTGTTCATCGTTTTCTTTCAAACGGCACACCGGACACGACATTCAGTGTTGATGGTATGGTAAATACCGGCTTTGGAAGCGGGAAAAATGATGTTGCCTTCGACCTGGCAATAAAATCGGGCAAGATCATGGTAGCAGGCCACACTTGCAGTTCAAGTAATACTAACTGTGATTTCGCCCTGGCACGCTTCAATTCAAACGGCACCCTGGATACAACTTTCAGCAATGACGGTAAAGTGACCACAAATTTCGTCGGAGATGATTTTGGCAGGGCGGTGGCGATACAGGGAAATGGTAAGATCGTTGTGGCAGGTCGCCCCAGTTTTTTAAATAATTGCCGTTTTTTGCTCGCGCGCTATAACACCAATGGTAGTCTGGATACCACGTTCAGCGGGGATGGCAAGGTAATCACGAATTTTCCCCCTGGTAGTTCATGCGGCGCTCGGGGGATGAAGATCCAATCCGATGGAAAGATAGTAGTGGTCGGATGGACTGGAAGCGAGGGTGATCATGATCTTGCATTGGCCCGTTACAGGGGGAACGGTTCGCTGGATAATACCTTCAACCTGGACGGAAGACTGGCCACCAATTTTGGAGGGGATGATTCGGGATTTGCAATTGCCTTCCAAACGGATGGCAGGATTATCGTCGCAGGAGTGACAGATGCTGGTGCTGGTGGTGATGATGACTTCGCCCTGGCGCGGTATTTGCCATAGAAAACCAGTAGAAATGTTTATAATTAATTAAGACTAACCTCGGTTTCAATTAAAAACATCGAGACCGCCTGAAAGGGTGGTCTCGATGTTTCTTTACAGCAGAAAGAACCTGGCTCATTTACGACGGCGGCGGCAGAGGTTCAGCCGGCTCAGGCAGGGTTGCCGGGGCGGGTTTCTTGTGCAGGGTCATAAAGCCGACCACGATGGGTATGGCGATGAATATCAGCAAGAGGCAGAGCAAAAAAACTTTGGCCTTCGCCGTTGCGGTCGAGAAACCGCATGGGGGAGAGCCGAAGAATAGGGGGAAATTCAGATGATGAACATTTATAAAGATTATGCCGTACTTACATCATTTCAGATCGATACAGTTTTACACGAACTCCTTTTATTGTCTCTGAATTGAAAATTTTAAAGAAATGACTGTTACCAAGGAACCCGGATCTCCCTGGTCAGCTTGGGGTGATGAGGGCGATATCAAGTCAGATGAGCAGGCAGTTTTCGGCGCGTGTATAGCCGCGGGCAAAAACCGAGGCGGATTCGTTTGAAATAGCGATGGTCATGTGATTTGTCTCCAGGATGTGGGAATGAAAAAAGGGACCCTCATGAGTTGGGCGAACAAGGTTGTTGTCCACAAGACGAGGGGTTATTGGATGTGCGCTCTGATACGCTGATTTATCGTGAATCAGAGAGAGGTCATTGCTGTCATGGGCGCACGTCAGTTTATAACGGGCGGTAGACAGCTTGCCAACATTTTGTTATCTGAACAATACAACCGAGAATAATATCCCAGCGATAACCACCCAGAGAATATCGGTTTTTAGCAGCAGGGCAATCAAAGCTGCTACAGCCAGCAGAATGTGGGGGATATCCCAATGGACGTTCCAGGCAAAACGGAGAGTTACCATGAAGAGCAGTCCAACAAATGAGCACAGCACTCCCTGGATGACTTGATTGAAATAAGCCGAAGAACGTAATCGGTCAAAATAGGGGGCAATTCCTACTACCAGAATAAACGATGGCAGGAAAATACTAATCGTAGCGAGAATGCCTCCCAACGGGCCGTACAGCATGTAGCCGATGAAGGTGGCCGTAATGACGATGGGGCCAGGTGTTACCTGTCCTAATGCGATTCCATTGAGAAAAGTTGCGCTGTCCACCCACTGACGCACTTCCACAACTTCGTGATACATCAGAGGAATAGAAGCAAAGCCGCCCCCGAAAGCAAACAGGTCGATCCGTAAAAAGAGCGCGGCCAGATTGAACCAGTCGCGTTGGAAGAAAAAAAGTAGTAATAAGCCCAAAATAACCGCACATAATATCCACACGAGCGGCCTGGTTGTAAATTGGACTTGGGCAGGACAGGGATCTGGGTCAGTAGCAGGTTGTTGCGATTTCGATTGTATGAGAACAAATCCCCCGACCGCAGCTGCTAGAATGATAAGGACCGGATTGACATTCAGGCCAAACAGAGCCGCCGCTGCGCCTGCAATGGCGAAATGCCTCCAACTTTTCATGGTAGTTCTTCCGAATGAAAGGGTGGCATTCGCAATGAGAGCTACGATGATCGCCTGAAGACCGGAGAAGGTTGAAAGAACCGCTGGCAAATTGTGTGCAAACATATAGGCAGCCGCAGAGACCATCATGATAAGAAAAGCGGGCAGGCCAAAGCCGATAAAACTGACCGCTGCTCCAGGTACTCCCTTGGTTCGTAATCCCACGAAAGCCGTGGCCTGCATAGCAGTGGCGCCAGGTATCATTTGACACAGGGCTATTCCCTGGTTAAAGGTCTCCTTGTCCAGCCAGTTTTTCCTATCGACAGCCATTTTGCGGATATAGACAACCATAGATGGCCCACCAAATGCAGTCAGGCCCAGGCAAAAAAAAGAACGGAATAATTCAAATAAGGATGGTTGTGTGGGAATTAACATTGGGTCAATGTGACATGATCTAACGAACATCCAGTGATGAAACTGCCAGGGAGAAGGAAAACATGGGCGGCACTCTTGACAGCTAAAGCCAATGCTCACCCATGTTTCAGAATTGATCTCGCTGCGTCTGCTTACTTGCGTAAATCGGCCAGATGCTCCTCTACCGCCTGCTTTTCGGTTTTCAACTTATCGAGATAGGCTTCCAACTCTTCGATCTGTTCAGCCTTCGTCTGGTAGCGCCGCTCAAAGTGTCCGGGGTGTCCGCCGCATTCACAACCGCAGCCGCCATCGCAGCCACATCTGCACCCTTGATCTGATTGGCAATCACATTGTTTACACATTGCAACTCTCCTTTACTTCGGGAATAAAGTCTCGTAATCCGATAAAAATCGGTCTAACGACTGATTGGTTTGATGAATGGTAGCCGCCCAGGCGTGCAGAAATTCCATACCCTGGTCAGTTAATTCATACACGCGCCGCGCCGGGCCGCTGTTCTGTGTTTTCCAGGTGGAACAGGCCAGCCCATCTTCTTCGAGCGAGCGCAACATCCGGTAAAAATTTCCGGGATCGGGAGTAGCGTTGCCTTCCTGTCCTAAGCGCTCGATCAGCTCATATCCATGGGATGTTTTTTTAGCCAACTCAAGTAGCAAGCGCGGCAGGGCAAAGTTTGGTACCCGCTCCACCTTGCAATGACATTCGCCTGATCCGGATTTCTTATTCTCACACATATTTGTGGGCGCCTTCTAGATGTAAATTACATATATTAGTATAAAATACAATAAACCAATTGTCAAGGATGATGCTCTGTGAAGATCGAAAGGATCTCCCCGGGCTTTTACAACTCAAAGGCTAGTAGCTCGAGTTGGGTGATAGAAAAAAGGTGTTAGCCAGAAACTGGCTGGATAAGAAGCCTGGGCTGTGTCCATCCCAGGCCATTTTCACCCCACTCAGGTTCTTTGACCTAACGGGGTAGTACCAGCCGCCAGGTGGTGTATTCCAGAGTTCCATTCGGAGCCAGCACCCACAGAAAGCGATTCTTGGCTCCTTCGTAGATGATCGGCAGTCTTCCAGAAGTATTCTCAACCGCCAGATTCTTGCCGGAGCTGTAAACGCTATGGATACTTCCCTGTGCATCTATGTAGTGAGTGGCAGCGCAACGAGCATTGGTCATGCCTGTATCGAGCGCCCCAGCGCGCCGGTAGACACGAACGGTAGCAGCATTGGACGCGGTCAAGATATCCCAGGCCGGGGTTATACTTGCGCAGACTGGGACTTCGCACTTGCGCGGTATCTGCCATAGAAACAAAAGGAATCGTATGACAAATTCTATTGCCTTGTGAGATAATAAATATTGATTATTCTTATACCAAAAAGGAGAAAACCGTGTCCAATCTTAAGTCTTATCTTTATTCTTTGAAGCACTCTGCCTGGAAAACACTGCTGCTGGTGCTGGCGCTCAGCCTGCTGACCTATACTATTGCCCTGGCAGCCTCGGGCGACCTGGACCCCACCTTCAGCGGGGATGGCAAGGTCACCACGAATGTCGGAGGGGTATTAGTAAATGATTACGGCCGTGGGATTGCAATACAACCTGATGGAAAGATCGTGGCAGTAGGAGATCATTTTACTAATTGGGATCCAGGGGGAAAAGGTAACTTTGCCGTGGTGCGCTATAGATCAAACGGAGCGCTAGATCCTTTGTTCAGCGGGGATGGCAAGCTCACCACTGATTTTGGTGGTATTGATATGCCACTTGATGTTGCCATTCAACCTGATGGTAAGATCGTCGTAGCGGGACAAACATGGTATCCTCCTAATGACGACAATTGGGATCTTATCCTTTCCCGATATAACTCAAATGGCAGCCTGGATACTACATTCAGCGGGGATGGCAAGGTAATCGCTGATTTCGGGGGTGGGGAAAATGGGACATTTGGTGGATTAGCGATCCAGTCTGACGGAAAGATCGTCGTCGCCGGATATTTGGTCAACGGCAGCAACGGTGATTTTACAGTTCATCGTTATAACGCAAATGGTACCCTGGACACTACCTTTCACGAGGATGGGATGGTGAATATAGGTTTTGGCAGTGGACGAAATGATTATGCCTCAGACCTTGCTATCGCCGCGGGGGGTAAACTGGTGGTCGTTGGTTGTAGTTGCGATAGTAGTTTTGATAATTGCAATTTCGCAATCGCCCGTTTCAATCCAAACGGCAGCCTGGATACCACCTTCAGCGCTGATGGGAAGGTTACCACGGATTTTGGTGGATACGATGATGGTGATAGTATAGTTATCCAGTCGAACGGCAAAATTGTTGTGGCTGGGTATAGTGAGGTTGCTGGTGATTCCAGTTTCGCTCTCGCACGTTATAATACCAACGGCAGCCTGGATACCACATTCAGCGCAGATGGGAAGGTGCTTACCAATCCAATCCTTGGAGTGATTGACTGGATATCTGGATTGGTGATCCAGTCTAACGGGAAGCTCGTGGTAGCAGGTAGGACGGGTGATATTGGCAGCCGAGACTTTATCCTGGCTCGCTTCAATCCCAATGGTACTCTGGACAATACATTCAGCGGGAATGGTTGGCTGACGACCGATTTTGGCGGGGACGATTATGCCTGGGATATCGCAATTCAAGCGAATGGCCGGTTGGTTGTGATAGGCAGGACGAATGTTGGGGCTGGCGCTGACTGGGATTTCGCCCTGGCGCGGTATCTGCCGTAGAAACAAAAGTAACCGATTGATTATTAAGTTTGCGTGATAATATACAAGGAGGAGGAAACCATGTTCAATCTCAAGTCTCACTTTTACTTCATAAATAATGCTGGCTGGAAAACGCTACTGCTGGTCATGGCGCTCAGCCTGCTGACCTTCACAATTGCACTGGCAGCCTCGGGAGACCTGGATATCACCTTCAGCGGGGATGGCAAGGTCAGAACGAACATAGGGGGGGTATTAATAAACGATGCAGCCTGGGGGCTGGCAGTACAATCCGATGGCAAGATCGTGACTGTTGGAGGGAATTACGATACACCGGAAGTAGGAGGCAAGGGCGATTTTGCGGTCGTGCGTTACAACACGAATGGAACCCTGGATACCACCTTCCATGGGGATGGAAAGCGCACCACATCCTTTGGCGTTTTTGATGAAGCAACTCATGTCGCTATCCAAACAAATGGCAAGATCGTCGTTGTTGGCAATACATGTGCCACCGGATTAACAAATTGTGATTTGGCAATGGTGCGATACAACCCCAATGGTAGCCTGGATACCACCTTCAGCGGGGATGGCAAGGTCGTCATGGACTTTGGAGTGGGTGACAACGCTGTGAATGCGTTAGCAATTCAAGCAGACGGCAGGATAGTTGTGGTTGGGGGCATGCATAATGGCAGTAACGGTGATTTTGCTGTTTATCGGTTTCTTCCAAACGGGACACCGGACACGACATTCAGTGTCGACGGTTTGGTACATACCGGTTTTGGAAGTGGAAGAGATGATGGTGCCGCCGACCTGGCAATCAAATCGGGTAAGATCACGGTAGCTGGTACTACTTGCGATTCCAGTGGTACGAACTGTGATTTCGCCCTGGCGCGCTACAATTCAAACGGCACCCTGGACACAACTTTCAGCAATGATGGTAAAGTGACCACAAATATTTTCGGAAATGATCGTGGAAGTGCGGTCGCAGTGCAGGGAAATGGTAAGATCGTCGTGACTGGTCGCCCTCTAATGAATGAATGTAGATTCTTGCTCGCGCGTTACAACACCAATGGCAGCCTGGATACCACGTTCAGCGGGGATGGCAAGGTAATCACGAATTTTCCTCCTGGCAGTTCATGTGGCTGTCGAGGCATGAAGATCCAGTCCGATGGAAAGATAGTAGTAGTCGGATGGAGTGGGAGTGAGGCTGATCATGATATGGCAATAGCTCGTTACCTGGTGAACGGGTCGCTGGATAATACCTTCAACCTGGATGGAAGACTGACCACCGATTTTGGTGGAGATGATTTAGGTTTTGCAATAGTCTTCCAGTCAAATGGCAGGATCGTCGTCGCGGGTGTGACAGATTCTGGCGCGGGTGCTGATAGTGACTTCGCCCTGGCACGGTATCTGCCGTAAAAGCCAGGTTGGACGGTAATCCTTAATAAGAAACTGATCCAGGTGTCAATTAATCACATCGAGACCGCCTGAAAAGGTGATCTCGATATTTTTTACTACATAAAAAACCTGGCTCGTTTACGACGGCGGCGGCAGAGGTTCAGCCGGCTCAGGCGGGGTTGCCGGGGCGGGTTTCTTGCGCAGGGTTACGAAGCCGACCACGATGGGTATGGCGATGAATATCAGCGAGAGGAAGAGCGATACGAAACCCCAAGTGCTGGGCATTGTTCCACCTCCTGTAATGCCACCGATCTCAGTGGTGTAAGGCATTGTCCCGGTTGCGCCCAAGATCCCAAAAACGCAAAGGAATATTCCGGGGCAGCCGCATAACAACGCGGTGGCAATGGTCGCAATAATACCAACAGTCTTCTTTTCCATCTTCTCCTCCAGGTAAATAGATAAGTAATCTCAAGATGAGTATACAGTGAACGATAATGGAATGCAAGCCATTTTACTCAACTGCGCAGCTTCGCTCCTAACTCCTGTTCCAGGCTTCGAACGATCTTGTTCCTGGTCTGTGCCGCCTCCTTGTCGGTCAACGTGCGGTCGGGAGCCTGGTAGGTCAGGCTGTAAGCCAGGCTTTTCTTGCCTGGACCGATCTGTTCACCCCGATAGACGTCGAACAGGCGTATCTCCGTGACCATCTCGCCGCTGCTCTGGCAGATGAGCGCCTCGACCTGCGCGGCCGGGATGGATTCATCCACGATCACAGCGATGTCCTCCAGTACGGGTGGGAAAGCGGGTACCGGCCTGACCTGGAAAACCGGCTGTGCGCTGCGCATTGACCCCAGGTCGAATTCTGCCGCCATCACCGCTGTCTCTGCAAAATCATAACGTGCCTGCACCAGCGGGTGCAGTTCGCCGAACGATCCCAGGACCTCTCCACCTGCGCTGACCTGGGCACATTTCCCGGGATGGAAGTGGGGATGATTCGCTGGTGCGTAGGTTACGCCATGCAACCCAAGGCCGTCGAACATGGCTTCGACCAGCCCCTTCATGTCATAGAAATCCAGGTCCGGAGCATCTTTCCTGTCCCAAGCTGGCGGTTGGCGGCTGCCGGTCATGGCGATGGCTAGTTTGTACGGTTCATCCGGGAGATCACTGGTACCCGGGATGAAAACCGGTCCGATCTCAAAGAATGCCAGGGAACCGCGCAGCCTGGCGTTTCGCTCGACCGCATCCAGCACGGCTGCCAGCAGGCTCTTTCGCAGAACACGCTTATCCGGAGCGATGGGATTTGCTATCTGTATATATTCACCCTGCTCAGCCAGGCGTGCCTCCCACTCAGGTGAGGTCAGGCGGTAGTTAACGATCTCCTGGACCCCCAGGGTGACCAGCAGGTCCCGCAGCTCCTCCTCCCATGCCAGAGCGGGATTGCCGGTCTGCGGCGGCAGCGCATCAGCCATGCGCGTTTCAGGGATACGGTCGTAACCGTACAGGCGGGCGATCTCCTCCAGGATATCCGCCACACCCACCACACCTTCACCAATATCCATCCTGAATTGCGGAACTTTGACCGTCACCCTATCACCGCTGACGATGCATGCAAACTCCAGCCTGGTCAGCAGGCTGGCCATCTCATTTGCCGTTAGTTCAATCCCAAGCAGGCGCCTGGCATCGATTGTGGTAACTTCCACCACGATTTCTTTTGGCGGCAGCGGGTAATTATCCACCAGGTCGGGCGCCATTTTGCCGCCAGACCACTGGCGCATCCATTCCAACCCGCGCCGTACACCGCTTTCAGCCAAAGCAGGATGCACACCGCGCGAGAAGCGGTAGGATGCTTCGGACTGGAGGTTGTGGGCATTGGCTGTCCGCCGGATATTGATAAAGTTCCAGGCAGCACCTTCCAGCAGCACATTGCGGGTTTTCTCCGTGACCTCGGTTTCAGCGCCGCCCATCACGCCCGCAATGGACAGGGGTCCGGCTGTATCGCACACCAGAACGTTGAAAGGCTGGAGTTCGCGTTCCACATTATCCAGGGTGGTCAACTTTTCCCCGTGTCTGGCGCTGCGCGTGCTGATTGTCACCGGTTTTCCACGGGTGCGCTTCACCAGCACGTCATAGTCAAAGGCATGCAGTGGCTCACCTATCTCGATCATGGCGTAGTTGGTGGCATCCACGATACAGTTGATCGGTCGCATGCCCGCCAGGCGTAGGCGTTGCTGCACTCGGTAAGGGCTGGGACCGATATTCACATCTCGGATCAAGCCCAGCACGAACCGCGGGTTCAGCTCAGGCTCGTCGATCTGGATGTCCACCTTGCCCGCGACCGCTTCGCCTGCGCCGTGCAGCTCGAAATCCGGTTGCTTTAATTTCTTTCCGGTCAGTGCTGCCACCTCGCGGGCGATCCCCAGGATATTGGCGTTGCGCGCCATGTTGGGCAGGATGGCCACGTCAAGCACGGCGTCGCCCATGTAATCTGCCAGCGGCATGCCAAGCGGTGCCTTGTCATCCAGGATGATGATGCCCTCATGCTCATCCGAGATGCCCAGTTCTTTTTCAGAGCATGCCATCGAGTACGATTCGACCCCCCGGATCCTGGTGCGCTTGAGAGTCATCAAAACCTGGCCAGACGCATGACCATCGTACAGACGCGCGCCCTCCCTGGCATAGGCGACCTTGAGCGGTCTGGCCAATGGTCCCTTCCCTTTATATTCAAACAGGTTGGGCGCTCCGGTCAGGATGACATGCTCCTGCTGTCCATCTTCCAGCCTGCATAAGACCAGCCTGTCGGCATCGGGATGCGGCAAGACCTCATTGATCTGCCCGACCACCAGCTTGTCCCGCTCCCATGCCAGGCCGGTCGTCTTGAACTCCTGCCGCTGTTGGACATGCAGGTCCTTGACAGGATGCGCGGGCATCGGCAGGCCGGCATACTGTATCTCCTCTACCTCCATGCCCGCCAGGGTCAATATCCGTGCCAGGTCTTCAATGGAGATATCAATATCGACAAAATCTTTTAGCCAGGAAAGTGGTATTCTCATGTCAAAGCCCTCGCAATGAACAATCCCACCGCCACCAGCAGAGGTGTGAGCAGGTTGATCAGGACATTCATGCCCATGGCTGGCATGAGTTTTTGGATGTCCTGGTTGTAACGGACAGCACCCAAACCGGCTGGTATGGCGAGCAGGAGTGTTAGCAGGCCCATCAATGCCCAGGCAGGCAGTACACCCAGCAGGTAACCAGAGATAATTGACAGGTAGGTGCATGCCAGGAATGCGACATAGATATAACTGCTTGCCTGCCTGCCGAGCAGGATAGGCAGGTGACGCCGGCCTACGCTCCGGTCGGCTTCCACATCCGGGAATTGGTTGAGCAACAGCAGGTTGCTGACCAGGAAGAACGGCACCAATGAGGCAGTGAAAGCCGTCCAGGAGTAGCCGCCGGTCAGGACGAAGTTTGTACCCATCACCCAAAGCGTACCGAATCCCAGGCCTGGAGCGAACAGGCACAGGATCGGGTTGTGCGTGATCCACGTCGTGTAGGTGACAACCAGTACGATACCCAGGATACCGATCGGCAGGATCGCCGGTCCGCGTACGACCAGGAAATACAGCCCGATCAAGGTGGGAATGAGCAGGCTAACTGAGGCGGTTGCAAGCGCTGACCTGGCAAGCTCAGGTCTCGCGGGCAGCGTTCCGCTCCCGCCGCTGAATGGGGTCTTGGGGGTTTTGGTATCCAACCCGCTCTTGAAGTCGAAGTATTCGTTGAACGCATTGACGCTGATATGTGATGATACCGCGCCGATCAATGCCAGGACCGCGTATAGGATATTCACCTTGCCGGTAGTCCAGTACGCTGTGCCGATACCCAGCAGCACGCACATGGGTGGAAGCAGCAGAAAGGGTACACGCATTGGACCCAGCAGGTCTTTAAAGTTGATTTTGTTTTCCATGGTTGAGCCTCCATATTATATATTTTCTTCAAATACATAAAGTCAATATAAATTATGATATCTGTCAATCGATAACCGATATTCGATAGTCGATATTAGTTATTTGTGTCTGATATTCCTATCTCCGGCTTGGTTTGTATGAGGTTCTGTTGGTGATTGCTCATCGATATAAGCTTCGGGAACTTCGCGAGCAGCCAGGTGCGCTCCTGGTTCATTGGAACCGCGTTTGCTGCGTTTCAGATAAGCGATGTAACCATTGAGCAGACAGTTTAAATCATCGCCCGATCGTTCCAGTTGGTGATACAGTTCTTCTGGAATATAGCCGAGTTCATACGCCAATACGATATGGCTGAGGGTTTCCTCGAGGGAACCGCGAGCAAAATAACAAAAGCGTACATTATCTTGATAGTAGAAACGTCCATGCCCTTCGGATATATTTGTAGGGATACTCTGTACCGCTCGACGAATTTGTTGGTTCAGATTCCATTTTTCCTCATTGGGGAGTATGGGTAGAACCTCGCGATAGACTTTCAATGAGAAGTCCATTGCTTTTCGCCATGCTTCAAGTTTTTCCAATCCCTTGACGCTCACTGTTCGCCTCTCAAATCTCGAATCTCACATTTCGAATATCGAATAACGAATCTCGAATATCGCTCTCCTAAAACTGCTCCAAAAACCTGACATCATTGCCCCAGAAATAGCGGATATCATCAATTTGATGGCGCAGCATTGCCTGGCGCTCTATCCCCATGCCGAAGGCAAAGCCGGTGAAGCGGCGGGGGTCGTAACCGCCGTTCTGCAGCACCACCGGGTGAACCATGCCACAGCCGAGTATCTCCAGCCACCCCGATAGCTTGCAGACCGGACAGCCCTTGCCGTTGCACACGAAACATTCCACGTCCATTTCAGCCGAGGGTTCGGTGAAGGGGAAATACCCGGCGCGGAAGCGCGTGCGCACCTGCTGCCCGAACATGCGCCTGGCAAAGTCACTCACCGTGCCCTTCAGGTCGGAGAGAGTGATATTCTCCCCGACCGCCAGCCCTTCGACCTGGTTGAATTGGATTTCGGAACGGGCTGTGATCTGCTCGTAGCGAAAGCACATACCCGGCAGCGCGATACGGACCGGAGGTGGATTGTCCGGGTTGGTCGCCGCATATTCGCGCATGGCCCGGATCTGGCCTGGAGAGGTGTGTGTGCGCAGCAGGAGGGGATTGTCTCCGCGTTCCCGTGCCTCGAGATAGAACGAATCCTGCATCTCGCGTGCCGGATGATGCGGTAGGAAGTTGAGCAGCTGAAAATTGTATTCGTCCGATTCAACCTCGCGTGAGGTGTAGACCTGGAAGCCCATATCCGCTAGAATCGACAGAACCCGCCTGAGGGTCTGCGTCGCCGGGTGCAACCGCCCGTACCGGAATCGTCGGCCAGGCAGGGTCACATCCAGCTTATCTTGCTCGAGGGAGCTTGCCAGGGCAGCCTGCCTGATGCTTTCACCTCTCTCAACCAGGGCGCCTTCGAGCCTCTGTTTGACCTGGTTGGCTCGCTGACCCACCAGCGGACGTTCCTCCCTGGCAAGTTGACCCAATCCGTTGAAAACCTGCATCAATGCTGAGCTGCGGCCCAGATGAACCACCCGCCATTCCTGGAGGGCATCGTTATCCTGGATCGATCCAAGCGCCTCCAGCGCGGATTTCTCAATATCTGCCAGTCTTTCCAACATGTTCACCTCCAATTGACGATGTGATGGCAATCGCTCATCGTCTAATAAAGAATCCTCCCGCCCACACTGGGACGGGAGGGATTTCCCGTGGTACCACCCAACTTGGCTGCCTGTGCAGTCCGCTCACCACCAACGGCATCGATGCGATTGGTTCTTCAGGTAACGCTGAGGCTGCGGCCCGGACTACTAGGTATTGCCATTCACCCGGGCGGCTCGGGAGGGAACTTCGGTCGATCTCTGCTGAGCGCGGGTCTCATTCTACGCCCTGCGCATCCCTGTCAGCTTCCACCGGCGTACTTTCCTCCGTCAAAGCCTTTGGGAAAGATTGCTTGTTGCCTTTATTATCTGCAAAAACAAAGGGATGTCAAGGGTTGACCTGTCGCCTCGCATACCCTGGCTGGAACCCATATCGACCTTCCATTCTAAAAATATCATAAGAAAAACCTCTCCAAATAACGGGAGGCATGTTAAATATTAATTACCGGTTCATGCCTGGGGTGAATATTAGCGGATACCGCTGTCGTATTTGACCGTCATCTGGGTGAACTGTCCGGCTAACACCGTGAATGGCTGGTCCGCAGCAGATGGGATGCCGTTGGGCGATTCGGGATGCAGGATGTATTCACCTGCTGCCAGCGGTACCCGAAAGTTCCCTTCGACATCCGTTTGAAAATCGAATACCTTCCTTCCATCCTGGTCCAGAATGCTGATCGTGGCTTGATAAGGGCGATCGGGGCATTCCTGTCCCTCCACCACGATCGGACACATCGGTCCAATGAACACCTGTCCCTCGATGCCGCTGTCTGCAGGAGTTGATGGAAAAATAGAGCACGAAGAAAGGAAAAATAACAGTATAAAAGGGATCACCAGACTTCTCATGTTTCACACCTTACCAGGAGTCACCTTAGGGGGTTGCGGTTTCGGATGTTTCCAACAGTTCGGTCCATGGCAGGAACAACGTGAATGTCTTCAGGTCGTACTCACCTTTGATCTCGCGTCGTTGAAGGTTGAAGAGATTGCCCGGACCCTGTTCGGCAGTATAGCCGAGTCCGACTGCCGATTCATACTGTGCGAAATGAACATAGTCCACGGCTGCATCTCTGATCAGGCCGAATGGATAGGCAAATGACTTGACCGGCACTCCCAACGCTTCTTCCAGGTCACGGCGCGACTGGACAACTTCCGCATACAGGCTGTCTATGCTGCTCTTGGTGAGGTCGGCATGGCTCATGCTGTGACTGCCCACCTCCCAGCCGGCATCAGCCATCTCCTGTATCTGGCTTGTGCTGATGAAGCCATCCACCTGCAGCCGGTTACTGACGATATAGAGCACGCCTGTGAAACCATATTGCTGCATGACCGGAAATGCGTTCGTATATACGTCGATATCGCCATCATCAAAGGTGATGATCACCGGGCGCGCCGGCAGCTCGGTGCCGTTCGTGATGGCTTCCACCAGCAGCGAAAGCGGGATGGTCTGATAACCCCACACCTGCAACAGTTTGATCTGGGCTTCGAAATTACCCGGACTGACATAATACCTGCTGTCGGTGGGAGAATCGGCGATATGATGATAAAGCAGGATCGGGCAGACCAGTTTTCCTGGACCCTGCAGGATCCACGGCGGGGTGGGCGTGAATGCCGGTGTAGACGTCTGGGTAGAGGGTGGAATGACCGTCTGTGTCGGTGGATCTGAAACCATCGGGGGGAGAGTTGGCGTCTCGGTTTGGGGGACAGGTAAAGCCGCATTGGCAGCCAGGCCGTTACAGCCAGTCAGTGCTACAGATACCATTAAACTATAAATCAACCTATAACGATAAGTATGCATTCTTTTTTCCAGTATCAGGATTTTAATGTGTGGACTCTATCCTGCAATTTCGGGGTATCTATTATTGTTTTCCAGAAAAGCCATTCATAAAAGTGGATAGCAAAAAATGCCTCGGTTTTATGCTTTTACTTCCTTCGTGACCTTTGTGCCATTCGTGGTTAATTTATTGGTTTAGCTCCCAGATGATCCTCAGTCCATCGAGCGTCAACCATGGTACCAGATGCTGGATGACAGGCGTTTCCTTTGCCACGATCTCTGCCAGCCCGCCGGTGGCGATGACTTTCATGTCCTCGCCCAGTTCTGCCCGGAAACGGGTCACCATCCCCTCGACCATCGCCACGTATCCGAACAGCAAACCCGATTGCATCGCGTGTACCGAGTTCCTGCCGATCACTGATGGCGGGCGCTGGATATCGATGCGGGGTAATTTTGCCGCCCGCTGAAAGAGCGCCTCGGCAGCCAGGTTGATGCCGGCCGTGATCGCTCCTCCCAGGTATTCACCCTCAGCGGTCAGGGCGTTGAAGGTCGTTGCGGTTCCAAAATCAATGATACAGGCTGGACCACCATAGAGGTGATGCACCGCAACCGCATCAGCAACACGGTCTGCGCCGACCGCACGCGGATCCTCGTAGCGGATGCGGATGCCGGTCTTTATGCCGGTATCCACCAGTAGCGCTTCCTGCTTGAGATACTCGCGGCAGGCCTGGCTGACCCGTCCGGTCAGCGGCGGGACAACCGAAGCCAGGCAGATCCCACTCAGATCGGCTGTGGTATGGCCAACGTGATCGAGCAGCCCCAGGAATTGCAGGCCGTATTCATCCGGCATGCGCTCGTGGTCGGTAGCCAGCCGCCAGTGCGGTCCGAGTTTCTCTCCATCATATACACCGAGCGTCAGGTTGGTGTTGCCAACATCAATGGTCAGGAGCATTACGCACATCCTTCATATGTCGTTAAAATGGCTGTTCAGTAAAATTCGCACGTGACAGCAGGTAATATTTCAACAGGATATCGAGTTAACAGTTTATGAATACCTTGCATCATTAAATGACCTGGTCTTCGGTAGGATTTATCAGCCGTTAGACCGGGGTAGATTCCCGGATCAATTCTACCGCGATCTTGAGATCAGCGCTGTTTCCCCTTCACCGGCTGGTTTTATCATCTATACTTCAATGGGCTCGGTTTCAGGCGGTCTTGAATGTATTATTGATTGATAGATCCTACAAATTCAACAGCCTGCTTTCTGCAGCATCAAATAGAGGAGAGATATCCTTTTTCTTCGATACATACCAGCACAATCCCAGGCAGGTCAACGCGGAAAATAACCTCCCGTAAGACCAGGGGAAAAAGTCAAAGGTCGGGAGGATGAACTCAAAGAAATACGCAAAGCCAAACCATATGAATTCCCCTCCTGAAGACAATCTTTTCAGCAAGACTAGGAAAGGCAGGGCTAAAAACACACCATGGTGTTCCCAGATCAGTGGGGAGAACAGGGTGGAAAGGATCAACAGTCCGATGACGCCATTGTAAAGACTTGTACCAGGACCTTCCCTTTGATAAAAGGTCCGACCCTTGATATTCTTGAAAACGATCGTCAAGCCCAGGACACCAATTACGAGTTTGGTGAAGTAAATGGCATAGCGCGCCAGTGCATGCTCGAGGTTCAAGAAATTGGTCGCAGCCAGGAAGAGCGAGTCTATGGAATTCTCTCGAAAGCTGATCTCGTGCGAGGCAACAAGGTTCTTGATATTGATAAAAAAGTCGAGGTATGGTGAGAATCCATGATTGATGACCGTGAAACTTCCAATCAGGAGCGTGCATAAAACAAACCAGAGGAGCCAGCGCCAGTTCTTCTCTACAATGAACGCGATGACCAGCAGGATTGGTGAAACCTTAAGGTGTACAGCCATCGCAAGCGCCAGGGCGGATAGGAACGGAGAACGTCGTAGCAACAGCAGGCTGAGGAAGACCAGGTTGATCACATGCAGGTTGACCTGGACATAAAACAGAGTCCGCAGGATAGGAACGTTGACCAGCATGAATATGGTTGTGACCAGGGCAGCCAGCTTTCCCGAAAAACCGTATTGCTCGAGCATCAGGATGAGCAAAAAGTAAAATACGAACAGAGAACCCACATTGGCTAACCAGGCAAGATTGAAGATGGCTTTATTGCCCATCTGCAGTAGAGGTTCCAGCAGGCTTGCCCAAAACGGTGGGTATATATAAGTGGCGGGCAGGTGTTTGTCAAGGTGCAGGGCATTCGCAGCCCGAATATAGTACTGGATATCGCCATAATCCGGTCGCTCCCGCAGCACATTGAGATATAAAAAACTGACCAGGAAGAAACCAGCCATTGCAAAGACATTTCCGGAATGGAGCTTTTTCGTATGGAGCAGGTAAAGGAACAATCCAGCTAAAAGCCAGCTGATGCCGACAGAATACAGGCTGAGGGTCCGGTCGGAGATTGGCCCGGTCTGGATCAGCGCCTCAAATACATCCAGACCCCTTACTTTAAATTGGATGAGCGTACTGATCAAAAAAAGTCCCGTCAGGCTGCACCAGGCTATAAATGCAAGCATGGGGAGGGGAATCGGTTGGTGGGTTTTCTTGTTCATATCTGGCTCCATTTTATTTCCCAGGGGAAAAGACCAGCCGTAAAGCTCATGGGCTTTTCTGTCCTTCATTGTTCGATAATTGCCTGACCACGGAAAATATTGCCCCATCTCGTTGAATGCTGAAAATCTGCTCTGCCTCGGTGAAATTAGCCAGGTCCCAGTTGTAACGCGTCGTGATCACAGCATATTGATAGTCCGCGCTGTTGTTATCATCAGCATTATTCGAGAAAACCTTGATGTCTTCACGAATGAAGGGTTCCAGCGTGTGCGCAGGTCCAACTACCAGCACCCTGGCATTTGGGGGCGCAGCCTGGTTCAGGAAGTTCGCAGCCTCCCGGAAAGAGATACACCAGTAGTCCAGCTCGAAGCGGCGGAAAGCCCCTTGTATACCTCCGATGAGGCTGTTGTAGTATACATACTCATATGGATGGAGCTGGATACCCGGGATGATACCCGGCAGGACCAGTGCCGCCAGGATGATACCCTTGAACACCGGTCGCCTGGCTGCCTCGAATATCTTTTCAAGAGCCAGGCCGCAGGTGACGAACACGATTGGCAGGATGAAGAAGATCTGCCGGAAGTTATCGTACAGGGGTGAATGGGATACGATCAAGCCCAACAACGGCAGCACGAACCAGAACACGACCAGTAGCAGGAGATCGCCGTTCTGCCTCCTCTTCAGGAATGACCAGCCTCCAAGTATAAGACCGATGATGAATAATACCCAGACCGGTTCGGTTAACTGAAGCGCCATCAGGATCGGAAGGTATGCGACTGGCAATCCGTTGGATGCGTACCATTCCGAATTAAAAAGCACCTGACCCTCCCAGGGGTATTTACTCATCACCCCGAAGCTTTGGATGAACCGGATGATCGGGTCCGGCCATAAAAATGGCCAGGTGAGATTGGTGATAAAGATGGCGATGCCGGCGTAGATCAGGAGCACTGGATAGGCTCTTTTCCCGATCCTGGCGATGGCATACACACAGACCAGCAAACCCGCGGTCGGACCGAGGATACGAATCGATGTGGTCAGACCCAGCATGACACCCGCTGCGATGACGAAAGGATGCAGCAGGTGCACCATGGAAGGGAATTTGATCTTATACATCCAGGCAACCACAGCAACGCTCAACAGGAAGTAGATGATCTTCAGCCGAAGAAAGAGAACGAGGCTCCGCTGGACATATACCTCAACCGGTGCCTGGTGGATATCCGCTGCGATGCTGGTAATCAACGTCCCAATGAAAGGTTGCTTTCCCCCCGTGACCGCCTCGCGAATGAGATTTCCTATCATGTCATTGAAAATGTTGGTGCCACCGAACAATGTGATAACAGAAAGCAGCCATATTACGGTGACAACCAGGATCAGGCGCCTGGAATGCCCGGGTGCCTCTTTCCATGCGCGCGGCACCACGTCCATTCTGGTTTCGTTCTCCTGGACGCCGTGGGCAGGCTTGAGCGGCGCCAGGAAGGCATCCACCATCCGGAATCCAAGCAGGATGCTGAGCAGGAAAAAACTCATGAACGGGATGTCCTTCGGGCTGATGAAGGCATGTCCCCACAGCAAGGGCTGGGTTGAGAATAGAACCGTAGCGCCAAAAGCTGCCCAATCCCTTAACCAACGTTTGCACAACAAATAAAAACCAAATACGCCGGCCTGGAATGTAATAAAGTAAATGAGATGCCGTATGTCTGCTGCCAGCCAGCCCGGGTTTAACCATTGGAAGAACCGGGTGATCATTGCGACCAGTGTGACATAGAATGGCCCAAAGTTGTCGTATGTATTACCTGTGAAAGGAACATCAGCAGTTCGCAACCACTCGGAGTATGCATTGATGGAACGCTCGGCATACTTGAAAATGAGCAGCTCATCCCAACTGGCACCATAATCCCGGATGGTCAGCAGCCCGATCGCCAGGCTGAACGCAATCAGGAGCATGACTGGGAGGAGACCGGAACGTGTCAGTTTACCAAACATAGGAACTATCAACATCATCCATCAGGAGTGACCGTTCTGCCAATTATCTCATATCCTTTCAGTCTGCGCTCTCGTTGACGAACATATTTTTAGGAATTTTGTCAACCAGCACTTGCTCCTCACCCTCCTAACCAGTGTCACTGCGAGCCGGTTTTTGGCGATCGCGAAGTATGCTGAAAGCAAGCAGTCTCCACCAGCCCCGCCTCTCACCCTTAAAACCAGCATTACCCTGCAGCAAAGCCGACCGTGCAACGCCGCCGGAGGCGCCGCTTGACAGGTTGCTTGTGGCAAGGATATCTTCCACCCACACCTGATTCCCGATCACCAATCTCCAATAATGAATATCGAATATCACCTTCCCATTCCCTGATCTCAAATCCTTCACACACTATCGACTTTTGTATTGATTTTATTTCATAAAACTTATACAATACACATATACTCACGATCTGTTTATCCTGCGGATTCAATCTTTCTACATATCGAAAGATACCAATAACCATCGTTGTTCTCCATATCCCAATCCTTATGTCTGCCGTTGCCGCTCTATAGACATACATGAACATAATAAGGAGCCTGAAATGATGTTCAAATTTCTTCTCAGACCAGTCCGTTTGATTTTCGCTGCCATCCTGGTATTGACCCTCCCCGGGTGGAAAGCAGCGGCAGTTCCTCACACGTTTGCTTCTGAATTGTCGACCAGCTTACCGGCGCTTGCGCAGGCACCCATCTCCGCTCTCATCGGCGCTGACCAGTCCATTTATCACGCCCGCCTATCTGGCACGCATTTCCTCATGGACAATGCGGAGCAGGGTCTTTCAGCCGAATTCAGTGCAGATGGCATGCAGGTTAGCGCCGGCGTGCACTCCTGGGGCCTGACCCTGGAGGGCTACGGCTACGGTGAGAGCCTGCAGCCGCTGCCGGCTGTTGATCCCACGAGGCGTGACAATCGTCTTGAGTATGCCCGTGGTCCCCTGACCGAGTGGTACCTCAACGGCCCCTTCGGCCTTGAGCAGGGTTTCACCCTGGATCGACCGCCCGCAGGGAAATCGACCGGTGGGCCTCTGACGTTGAGCCTGACCCTGGGCGGCGATCTGCGGGCGGCCGTGGATACCAGCGGGCAGGGGTTGGTGCTCTCGGATCCAGGCGGTGCAGAAGTGCTGCGCTATGCTGGCTTGTCCGCCTATGATGCTGCCGGGCTGGATCTGCCTGCCCGCTTGGAGCTGCGTGGGAAAGCCCTCCTGCTGCAGGTCAACGATGCTGGCGCCCGTTACCCCCTGACGATCGACCCATTCGTTCAAAAAGCCAAGCTGACCGCCTCGGACAAGGGGGTAATTGAATACTTTGGCTGGTCCGTATCAATCAGCGGGGATGTCGTCGTGGTCGGGGCATTCCGTGCTCGCCCAGACGGAACGAACAATGCAGGCGCGGCCTACGTCTTCGTCAAGCCGGTCGGCGGCTGGGCCGACATGACCCAGGTCGCCAGGCTGACCGCCTCCGACAAGGCGGCAAGTGACGAGTTTGGCAACTCCGTTTCAATCAGCGGTGATGTGGTCGTGGTAGGCGCTTGGTTAGCCAACCCAGGCGGAACTACCGATGCAGGCGCGGCCTACGTCTTCGTCAAGCCGGGCGGCAGCTGGGCCGATATGACCCAGACCGCCAAGCTGACCGCCTCCGACAAGGCGGCAGGTGACTACTTTGGCAGGTCCGTGTCAATCAGCTCGGATGTCGTCGTGGTCGGAGCGCAAAGTGCCGATCCAGGCGGAACGGTCGATGCAGGCGCGGCCTACGTCTTCGTCAAGCCGGGCGGCGGCTGGAGCGACATGACCCAGACTGCCAAGCTGATCGCCTCCGACAAGGCGGTAAGTGACCAGTTTGGCATCTCCGTGTCAAACAGCGGGGATGTCGTCGTAGTCGGGGCAATCTGTCCTAATAATGCAGGCGCGGCCTACGTCTTCGTCAAGCCTGGCGGCGGCTGGGTCGACATGACCCAGACCGCCAAGCTGACCGCCTCCGACAAGGCGGTAGGTGACTACTTTGGCGTGTCCGTGTCAATCAGCGGGGATGTCGTCGTGGTCGGAGCGCAAGGTGCCGATCCAGGCGGAACGGTAGAAGCAGGCGCGGCCTACGTCTTCGTCAAGCCGGGTGGCGGCTGGGCCGACATGATTCAGACCGCCAAACTGACCGCTTCGGACAAGGCGGCAGGTGACGCGTTTGGCTACTCCGTGTCAATCAGCGGGGATGTCGTCGTGGTCGGAGCGGAAATGGCTGACCCAGATGGAACGAGTACTGCAGGCGCGACCTACGTCTTCGCCAAGCCGGGCGGCGTCTGGGCCGACATGACCCAGACCGCCAAACTTACATCCTCCGACAAGGCGGTAGAGGACCTGTTTGGCTTCTCCGTGTCAATCAGCGGGGATGTCGTCGTGGTTGGGGCATCCCATGCTGACCCAGGCGGAACGGTCAATGCAGGCGCGGCCTACGTCTTCGTCGATTGGTATTCCACCACCACTACCATCACGTCCGATTCACCCGACCCATCGCTTGCCGGTGGAACTGTCAACGTGAGCGTGACGGTCAGCGGCGGCAGCACTACTCCGAGCGGCACGGTAGATATCACCGGTGCGGACACGAACTGCAGCATCAGCCTCTCAAGTGGCAGTGGCAATTGCGATGTGACCTTCGATACGGTCGGAGCAAAGACCCTGACCGCCACTTACACTGGCGACACGACCCATGCGGGCAGTTCGGACACCGAAGACCACGCAGTCATCGCCAACACGACCACGACCATCACCTCGGATGCGCCCGATCCTTCCACCGATGGGCAGGACGTGACGGTCAACTTCACGGTCACGGTCAATCCCCCCGGCAGCGGCACACCAACGGGAGATGTCACCGTGAGCGATGGTGTGGATTC
>Ga0315277_10000093_pt1 | contig 145318 bp, 183 predicted proteins | sample YL17G05_15_MG_FD_203695 | JGI IMG/M metagenome (GOLD analysis project Ga0315277, IMG submission 203695) | Sediment microbial communities from Yellowstone Lake, YNP, Wyoming, USA - YL17G05_15 | ecosystem: Environmental > Aquatic > Freshwater > Lake > Sediment | place: USA: Wyoming | collected...
TGCCTTTTGATATAATGTCTTTGATTGCGTTAGATCCTAGCTCTAACTGCTTTTGCGTTGGGGCAGTATGATCTTTTACAGGAAGCCATAAGAAATAATCAACGCCTAAAGGATATTCTATCCTCTCTTTTTCCAAAGAGATATCAGCTTTTATTCCCTTTTTCAATAGAGATTTTTTGAAATGTATCTGGCAGCATTGATTGGAGCCGAGGTAGATATTGTCATTTATCCTGCTATATTCAAACGGGACGTGTTTAGGGTGTTTTATGTAAGTCACATTCCTAACTGCTCTTTTTCTGAACCCTTAGTGCAGTAATATCCATGTTTTAATCCCATTTTCATTGTAACGGGGCATCCACCACAGACACATCCTTTTTCTTCCTTTATGCACTTGCTTTTTCCGAAGCTTTTTCGACTCAAAATCACAAAATATATTAAGGTGGATGATTTACTCTAAAATAAAAACGAAGTAGAAAAAAAGGGCTTAGCACTCGACGTCGGAAGCCCGCCAGAGGCTGCTTTATATTCTCTTCATAATCTCCGAAAGCTATCCGATTTTTCTTGGCAAAGGAATTTAAAGATTAAAAACAATAATGCAATGGCGCAGACACGCCATTTAATCGATACGTTTAAATATTTAAACGTATTATACATAACAAACGTAATAAACGGAGGTTCAAAATGGTTAGCATAACCCTGTCTGTGCCCGAGGAATTGAAAAAGGAAATGGACTCTTTTCCAGAGATAAACTGGAGCGCTGTTGCGAGAGAGGCAATACAAAGGAGGCTTGCAATGATGGAAAAATTCAAGGCATTTACAAAGGAAAGCAGGCTTACCGAAGAGGATGCGCTGAAATTTGGAAGAGAGCTCAGTGCGAAAGTGGCGAAAAAACATGCGAAATGATTCAGAACGGATGGAAATAAAGAAACTAGTTTCTGTGCATTTCTGCAGGGTTTTGCATGCCTGCAGGATGTTTGCATTGAGGGCAGGTATCTGTGCTCACGCAGTGCTTGCATGCAGAAAACTTGCATTTTGAGCAAACCCTTACATCCTTGTGATGTATCTGTTTTGCACAGTTCATGCAGTTAATGACTTTCTCTCTTGTGTCGTGCATGACTTTGGAAATAAATAAGGGTTTATAAACGTTGTCTTAGTGAGGTTTAAATGCGATTCATAACGTCCGAAAGCTATCCGATTTTTCTTGGCAAACTAATTTAAACTTTGAAAACAATAAATATTCATGGGAACTATTGTCCAGCAGATTGAAAGCAAAAGTTTATATAATTCTTCTTATATATACTTATATAAGATGAAATCTAGCCACAGCCCGACATTAGAGTCAATTAAAATGGTAGAGGCAACAGTAAAAAAATACAGCCAAGAGTATGGAAAATACCAGCTGTGGAAAAAGCTGCCTCGAAAGATGATGTACCAGACTTTTTCCGCAATTATTGACTATCTGGAAGAGTCAGGCAAGCTGATGGTTGACAAAAGAGACGGAATTGTTTTCTGGACATGGAACCCTGAAAGAATCGCGAGAGCGATTAAACAGGGGCTTAAGTTTATATGAAAACTGTATTTGTTACCTTTGTAAACAAAAAGGTCGAGTCTGAATTTTACCTGCTCAAAGAAGGCAGGTTTGAGGAAAGAGGGCAGTATTCTCTTTTGTTCAAGGCATTTCAAAACATAAAAACAGACCCTTCATGCGGCACTAAACTCCCAAACAGGCTTTGGCCAAAAATTTACTTTAAAAAATATGGCCACATGAATAATCTTTGGAAATATGATTTACCCTCCGGCCAAAGGCTGATATACACTTTAGCTGAAAACGACCTGCAAATAGTGTGCTTTGTTTTCGAATGGCTTTCCCACAAAGATTATGAAAAAAGGTTTAAGTACTAATGCTCAATAGGGTGTATTATGAAAGCACTAACACTTAAGCAGCCATGGGCTGAACTTATATTATTAGGTAAGAAGACTGTTGAGACCAGGACTTGGAATACTTCTTTTCGTGGCAGGTTTTTGATTCACGCTGGCTTGAATCCTGATAAAAAAGCAATGCAGCTGTTTGGCTATTCTGAACTGGCTTGCGGATGCATACTTGGCGAAGCAGAACTTGTTGATGTCATTGAATACAATACTGAGGCTGAATGGAAAGCTGACACACGCCACTGTGCAAGTTCTATTCCGTTCGATAAGAAAAGATACGGGTTTGTGCTGACGAATGTTCGAAGAGTAAAACCAAAACCATGCAAGGGAAAGTTAGGGTTTTGGGAAAAGTAAAAACGAGAATTCTACAAACAAGCGAACATTAACAGTGATTTCAAACGCGTGATAAAACGTGGAGATAAGAAGCGGGATGTTTAAATTCTCTTCATAATCTCCGAAAGCTATCCGATTTTTCTTGGCAAAGAAATTTAAAGATTGAAAACAGTATAATTTCATGAAAACGCAAAGTTTATATATCAAATATGGATAATATTATCCAAAAATGGATAATAAACTAAAAACAATCAATTTTTTGGGAAAAAACATGCAAAAGAGGTTCACAATGCATAACCTAAGCAAACTGCTTGCAATACCCTATGCCAGTTTTTACAGGACAGTTGAAGAAATGAAAGATTTGCTGGTCATTGAACAGGTAGGCAGGGCAAAGGCAGTCTCCCTTAATCTCAACGGCCAGACCCTAAAATCGCACCTTGCAATTGCTTCTGAAGATGAAAAGAAGGAATATCTTGAAAAAGAGCCTGTTATCCGCAAAATAGCAAATGAGCTTGAGACAGATGATATTGTTGTTCTGTTTGGGAGCTATGCTGACAGGACATACACTGCCAGAAGCGACATTGACATACTGGTGATCAATAAAGAAGGCAATAAATCAGTCTCATTTTCAAAGTACGAGCTTCTTTTCAAGAAGAAAATCAATCCTGTGTTTGTAACAAAAAAAGAGTTCCAGCTCATGCTTGGACAGGAGGACGAGAATCTTGGAAAGCAGGCTGTCCAGAAGCATATAATCCTGAACAATCCTGAAAGATTCTGGGAGTGTGTGCTTTATGCAGTTTGAGAAAAAAGAGTACGAGAAACTGTTTAAAGAAAATATTGCTGAAGGGCTAATTACTGAATCCAAACAGAGTTTCAAGATAAAACTGTTCCTTCAGAAAGCTGAAAACAGCATTCTCATTGCAAAGCATCTTAAGGAAATAACCAATGTTGAGCCAAAAAGGCTTTACTGGGATTATTGGGCAATAACTGTATCTTATTATTCAATGCTTTATGCTGCGAAAGCCGGAATTCTTTCTAAAGGATATGAAGTCCATGGGCACGATGCTGCGCAGATTGCCCTCGGGCATCTTCTTGTGCCTGATGAAATTGAGAAAGAGGATCTTGAAATTTTGAACCAGTCTTACAAAATTTTTGAAGATGAGTATGTGAAATATTTTGAAGACGCGAAGAGAGAAAGCCATATTGCAAGGTATTCTGCAATAAAGGCGTATACTGAAAGGAAAGTTAATGAAATATTCGAAAATGCAACGAAATTCATAGGAAAGATAGGATTGATGCTATGAAAGTTGTGACACTGAAGTTTTGGGATAAGTAAATTCTGCAAACAAGCGAACATTAACAGTGATTTCAAACGCGATTAAACGTGGAGTTAAGACGCGTGATGTTTAAATTCTCTTCATAATCTCCGAAAAATTTCCGGTTTTTCTTACCAAAGGAATTTAAACTTTGAAAACAATTAATAATTCATGGAAACCGCAGAAACATTTAAATACTTCCTAAAAATAGGAATGATTAATCCTAAAAAAAGGAAAATGCTAAAAAAAGAATACCAGATAATTGAGCCGTTCATTGACAAGCCATGGGCAAGGCTTACTTTCAGCCAGGTTAAAGAATGCTCTAAAAAGAAATCAGACAGCTATATCCATTCAAGGCTGAAGCAGTTTGTCAGCGAGAAAATACTTTTAGAGGAAAGGGCAGGGAATGTAATTCTCTATAAGCTAAATCTTTCCGGGCTTAAATGCCAGGCATACTCGGGGATGATTGCTGAACATATTGCATGGAGCAGCAAACTTCCTGACTTGTCTGCGATTTATTCAAAAATACCTTCTGCTTTTTTTACATTTATTATTACCGGAAGCTATGCAAAGAACACCCAGAAAGCAGGGTCTGACATAGACATAGTGATTTTATGCGATAATCCAAAAAAAGTTTATTCTGAGCTAAGGTATGCCTGCGAGATAAACATTCCTCAAGTTCATTTGTACGCATTTAACGAAGCAGAATTCAGGCAGATGCTTCTTGATGATAAGCAGAACTATGGAAAGGAAATTGCAAGGAACTGCAGGATAGTTTTCGGCGCAGAAAATTATTTCAGGATTTTGGGGGAGGCTGTAAAAAATGGATTCATTGGTTGAAATATACCTTGACAGGGCTGACAATGAGATTATGGCTGCAGAGGCGCTGAAGAAGCTTAGCGAAGATATTAATTCAAAGATGGATTTTGGCATACCTGAAAAAGAAACGTTTTACAGCTCAGTAATTTCGCATTCGTATTATGCAATATTTTATTCTGCAAAAGCTGTGCTTCTCGTAAAAGGCATAAAAACTTCCCCGCCGGAAGTCCATAAGAAAACATACTGCTCGTTCAGGGATAATCTTGTCAAGACAGGATTCATTGACCTGAAGCTGCTTCAAATATACGAAAGTGTTTTTATGAAAGCAGACATCCTTCTGGACATATTCAAGCAGGAAAGGCATAAACGCGGAACATTTACCTACAACACAATTCCTCAGGCAAACAAAGAGCCTGCCAGTAATTCAGTTGCAAACGCAAAGGTGTTTGTTTCAAACATAAGAAAGATAGTAAAACAGGCCTAAACCTGTGCTTTTTCAGCTTCCTCTTCTTTCTTAATATCATTAAGGTGTTTCTTATAACAAAAACTGCAATAACCGTGCAGTTTTTGGAATGTGAAATTTCGCACTAAAGCGATATGTTTTCAAATATGGCGAAATTTCCCATAGCCCTTAGGATCCAGTTCAGTCCAAATTGCTTTCAGTTCAGGCGGATTCTGCTCAAGCATTCCATGCCACTGCATTCCTTCAGACATGCCTCTTGGAGCTTGCTTAAGAATGCATTTTTCCATAAGAACCAGTGATTCAATGGTTGAAAAGGGTTTGTGAAAGATGCGAGTAAACCAAAAAGTGAACAAAGAAGGTGATTTAAAGAGCGTGATAAAAAACGGAGATGAGACGCGGGATAAGGACTGAGTTTGCTTCATAGCTTTCGCACAAAGGAGAGAATATACTATAGGGGAAAATCCATGGAGAGAAATGGCGATATTCATACGAATTAACGTTTATAACGTAGAAATAGGGGCAAAAAGTGCTCCGACGAGAACAAATTATTTTTTCCGCATAGCTTTTGGCAAGATATATTGTCAATAAATCCATGGTGGGAAACGCAGGAATTCGCGAGAATTACCGTTTATAATGCAAAAAAGGCAGGAAAAGTGGTTCAAAGTGAGGTTTTTGAGAATTTTGCCAGTAAATCTCAAACAGGAATTGCGGGCGGAGTGCAAACTCGTTTAAATATAGTTTCTGTCTTCATGTTATACTTCTTTTGTGTACCGCACTTAATGTGATAACCAATTCCTCTTTTTTCACAAAATTCAAGAACAGTATTTGCACAGTTTTCATAAAACTGAGAATTGTCTTTATATTGCGTGCTTTCAACATTATAATTTAATTTTCCAAAGACAAGCTTATCAACAAAGTCAAGCTCATTTAATAATTTCTGCAAATCTTGACACTCATCTAGATTAGGAGTAGGATACGGCTCTATGCTGGCCCACGTAGATAATCCTGCCTCATGCAGATATCTTAAAGATTCAATTCTCTTTTCATAAGGCGCAGAGAATGGCTCAAACTGTTTTCTAAACTCGTTATTTAGTGAAACTAAAGTAATGCCATATTCATTTGATTTGCCATATTTATCAGTATTTACTAGTGCTCTGGGAAGAATTCCTTTTGTAAGTACAGTTGAGCGTATGTCGTTTTTACTTAGTTTTTCAATTATTTTAAGTGTCATTTTTTTAACTTCAGGTTGACTATACATAAATGGGTCAGTCATAAAACACAAATGAACAAAACGAATCATGTCTTTGTACTTAGGGATTTCTTCATCCAATAATTCTAACGCATTCTCAACTAATTTAGGCTTTATCCAATCTGCATAAGAATTTACTTTGCCAAACCTCTTTGCCATCTGCATCGCATAACAAGGAAAGGTGCAGCCATGCGAACATCCTTCAACGTGATTCAGGCAGAAGTCTGCATATTCTACTTTACTCTGATAAAGAAGACTCTTTCTTTTTGTTTTTAACATCTAATCACTCTTTTTTAAACTCGTCTAATGATTTTAATTTACCAAAAATTTGTTCGATATATGCTTTTATATCATGGGGTTTTATTTTTTCCAATTCATTTGCAATCCCTGAAGTTAGTTTCATTGCGGGTCCTGAATGTGTAAATAATTCAATCCTGTATAATTCCCCATTTAAAGTATTTTTAATTTTAATCCCCCCTTTATAATAATGTATCCCCCTTTGAACTAAGTTTACGATGTCCTGGGCATATAACCTTTCAAATTCTTCATCCGGAACTTTCAAATCATGATCGCACGATGCGATTAATGAAGGAGGCAGATACTTCTCTGGATTTTTGCACTGACTGAATCCTCTCTTAATTGTACTAATGGGAAAAGTAAAAATTATATCAACATACCTCAATTTTAACAATTTATCCCATGTCGCCCACTCTATATTTGTAAACTTATACGGATCAATAAATGCCAGAACTGCGATTTTATGCAGCTCGGCTTCCTTATTTATTTGTGTAATAACTGAATCAATTTTTTCATTACAATCCCCACAAAGAATTTCTACATCCGTCCCCATTTTTAAGTTCTCATTGTTCCTTTTATTGATTATTTCTAAAGTAGTTAATACTCTTTCTTTCAAAGCAGTACAAAACTTTTCATCTTTATCAATAAAGAACCATTTTTTAAATCTATTATTTGTTCCTCTAGACTTGACATGAAATACTCCTTTTAAAAGCGATACAATTGGTGAACCAATTGTTGTTATTTCTTGATTCTCAATTTGGTTTGCTCCACAACTACTAAAAAAATCAATAAAAAAACAAGTATACCCTTTACTCGACAGGATATTTAAATATGGAGGAACATAGTATTCTAAAAATATCAATTTTTTAAAACTCCATAAATTAAATCCTTCGTTATTGAGTGTACCAGAACTTGCGACTATTTGTGTAGAATCTTCCGACTTAGTGTAATACTCTAGATAACTTCGAACTTCTTTTTTCTTGCTCATCTCATCCTTAACTAGTCAAGAAACTTTATAAAACTAACGCAAGACTGTCCAGTGACTTGTGGAAAATTTCGGAATACTTGAATAATATTCGAGAAATCCAAAAAAACTACCAAATATTTAAATATCATTGTACCCTGCTTTAGAGTATGAGCACAGATGAAGTCATTGAAGGTTTTAAGAAGGATTTTAAAATCATAAAAGAAAAAGACTGGGTCTCTTCAAGTAGAACTCACGATACGGGAATAGGAAAAACTTTTGAAGATTTAATTGGCATTGTTGAAAACAACAACTCCTTAGCAGACTATAAGGACATCCTTGAATTAAAATCATCAAGGGAGCTGGCTGCATCTATGATTACATTATTTACTGATGCTCCAACTTATCCGGAAAAGGTGAATTCTTTGTTAAGAGAAAGATACGGGGTAAAAGACCCTGAGTCAGGAGTCAAAATCATTCTTTGTACTATTTCGGCAGTTAAATTCAATTCTTTTGTAAAAAAAATTGGATTTAAATTAGAAGTAGACGAAACCAACAAAAAGATATTCATTAAGATAAAAAACTTGCAAAGTGATAAACTAGATGAACTCGAAATTTATTACACCTTTGAAGATTTAAATAAGATAATTGAGAAAAAATGTAAATATATTGCATACATAAACGCAGATTCTAAGAACGAACAAGGAAAAGAGTATTTTAAGTTTGAAAAAGCATTTTTATTATCTGGGTTAAACTTCCAAAAATTCATCGCTGCATTGAAAAATGGGCTCATAGTTTATGATATCAGATTAGGGGTTTATAGAAGTGGAAAGAACAAGGGCAAGCCACACGATCACGGGTCGGGTTTTAGAATTGTAAAGGCCAATATACGCAAAGTTTTTGACGTAGAAGAATTATAATTTCTCAAGGATTACAATCCATTCTTCGTTCATAGTTGCTGAAAGTTTGCCAGTCTCATTTGTAGGGCTGTTGCTTTTCGGCAACCTTTTAGTTGGAATATTTCTAATAAAGGTATTCTTATGTTTATAATTATTCTTTGCTTGGAAAAGTTCAACAATTATCTGGTCTGTTGGGATATTAATACCTTTAACAGTCCTATTTCCCACTACAAAACACAAAATTGCGCCTTTCTTTGTTACTCTGTGTAACTCTTTTACACATTTGTCAAAATCAACATAGAAACTTAATACATCCTTTGCTCTTTTTGTATCAATTTTTGAAATCTTGTCAACTATTTTGCTTAAAGTAGGAGATCCTAAACTCTGTTCCAACATTTGGACAGGAATACCCCCTAAGCTGACTTTATCAATATTTGAAACCGAATCCTTATCATAATCTAGCCATTGTAATGCAAGTCTAGAAAATTGGCCATATGCAACAGTTGTTCTGCTATCTCCATATGGCGGAGATGTAACAATCAAATCTACTTCTTGGTCAGGTATAGATGTTTTATTTCTCGTGTCTTCTGGAAGAATCTTTATTTTGCAATTAGGATTATGCTCATTGTAATACGCAGCCATGCTTGCAATATTTTCATTTAGCTTCTTACTAAATTCACTAATCACATCAGGATTGTGTTTTTTTAAATTAGACTCATTAATACGGTATAGTTTAAACTCACCGCGTCTTGTGTTGGAAACCTTTCTGACAGTTTCAGAAAAAGCAACTAAAAATAAATTTTTAACATCTTCATTGTTAATTTTGTTAATGTTTTTTTTAATTATTGCCAAGTCAGTTATAACTTTAGGCTTGAACCAGAAATCAATATTGAAAAAATTAGGTGTTTCAATTTTTTGTTCTAACTTTTTTTCAGCAAGACATTTTTCAGTTAACTTTTTGCTTTCTTTTATTAATATTTTTGGATCAATAGGGGTTGTTTTAACCTTTGAAATAAGCAACGCAAGAGGATTAATATCAACACCATAGGCTTTATTGAAATTTTTATGTAAAGTTGCTTCCAAAATCGAGGTACCTGAACCAACAAAAGGATCAAAAAGAACTTTTGCATCCTTTCCGTAAGTATTTATTAGCCTCCTCGCAATTTGAGGAATCATCATTGCAGGATATGTGTGAAATCCGTGATTGCTATATTTAGTGTCAGAACCCTTAAAATCCCAACTTTCATCCTTATACTTAAGCGTATCCCTCATTTGTAAATTGTCAAAACATACATCCATAATAAAAAGGTGTCGGTTCGGATTTAAATAGCCCACACGAGAATGTCCAGTGTCCTGTGAAAAATTTCGGAATTGACCAAAACTTTATATATGTAAGAATAAGAAACGAGATTATGCCCAAAAATGAAGAAAGTGCCGGCGAAGACCTTATAGCCGACTTTTTAGAAGAAAACGCAATCACATTCAAAAGATATCCTATAGTGCCTAATTTAACTGAAGATAATAAATTGTATAGAGAAGCTGATTTCTATCTCCCCGAATATAAGGTCTATGTCGAATTTTTGGGACAGTGGAATAATCCTGAACATCAAAGTAGATACAGGCAAAAAATGGCAGTATATTCTAAACACAAAATAGCTTGCGTATATCTCTGGCCAGATAATTTAGGCACACTTGAGTGGATGCTAAGGAGAAGGATAAGAGAAGTGCTCCTAAGATACAATAAATGGGGGATTTTATTAAAATATGAATGGGAGAATTACACGAAAGAATATGGATTTATACTATTAGGTATTGGAGCAATTATTTATTTTGTTAAAAATACTTGGTGGAGAGTTGGAATCTCGCTCTATTTGATATTAACACTATACCTAAGTGTTAGCAAGTACATTAAGAGACTTAGGAAAATAAGAGCCTCAAAATGGGGTTCAGACATCCGTAATAAGAATGAATACCAACCAGATTTAAAATGACTCAATTTTCACCCTCATCGTTAAGTTCGTACGAAACCTGCCCGCTGCAGTATCACTTCTCTAAAACTATTAAACAACGTCGTGAAGAAGAACCAATCTTCTTTTTCCTGGGACACGTCGTTCATTCCGTCTTTGAAAAGCTTTACAAAGACCTGATGCACGAAAAGCACAACGACTTACCTTCTCTGTTAGCTTACCTAAACGTCGTCTGGAAAAAAACTTACAAAAACATCGTAATTAAAGGAGATTACACTGAACAAAACTATAAAGATTTAGCCGTAAGAATGATTACTGACTATTATCAAAAATACGCACCATTCAAAGATGAAAGAACATTAGGAACTGAGCTTAATGTCAGGGCAAAACTCAATCAAGTGCATAGTATCCACGGCTACATAGACAGGTTAGCGTACAAAGACGGAACTTACGAAATTCACGATTACAAAACAGGACAATCTTTGCCAAGTGATGAGCATTTTGATGAAGACAGGCAGTTAGGAGCATATGCTTTATGCATAGCTGACAAGTTCAAGGATGCCAAGCTAATCAAACTAATATGGCATTTTACAGCGCATAACAAGGAATTCACTTCACAGAGAACAAAAGCGCAGTTAGAAAAGCTAAGAAAAGACATACTCAAGTTAGCAAATAAGATTGATTCTGACACAGAATTCAAGCCAGTTGTAGGAAATCACTGTCAATATTGCGATTATCAGCCTAATTGCCCTAAATGGAAGCACAAGTTCAAGACTGAACAATTACCAGTAAACCAATACCTGAAGGAAGATGGTGTTGTTTTGGTTGACAAGTTAGTTGAGATGGACAGTAAAAGCATGGAAATTGATGAAGAAATAAACAAACTAAAGGAAGCTATCCTAGCGTACGCAGAAAAGCACGGGTATGATGCAGTTTTCGGCTCACTGAAGAACGCAAACATAAGCAAGTCAGAAAACATAAAGCTTCCAGCAAAGTCAGATGAAAAGCGTGAACAATTAAAGCAATTATTGAAATCTTTCCGGAAATGGGAGCAACTGTCTGAATTAGACACGACTGCTTTAAAGCATATGATTGAAGAAAAGGAGTTAGAGCCTAAACTAATGACGAAATTGAAACGATTCTACACGATTGAAACAACTAAATCAATAAGGTTAGTTAAGAAGAAAGAAACTAGTACTTGAACCTTTTCTCGTAATCTTTGTGCTTGAGCCATTCTAGAATGATTGACAAGACAATAACTTCTTTTTTTCCAACACTATAAATAAGCCTCCAGGCATTAGGAAGGTTGTATTTCCACAGGCAGCCCAGTTCCCCGAATTTCTGCTCATATTCTTTGGGCACCAATCTTTTTTGGATTCTGATGCCTGAAAATGCATTTTTCTCAAGTTTGCCAAATGCTTTAACAAGAGAATCATACAGCTGCTTTTCTTCAGATTTTGAATTTTTCAGTTTCTCAAATGACTCCCTTACTTTCTCGTTTCCAAATACTATCTTTGAGTTCATTTTCTCCAAAACAAATGCGGTTTTGCCAAATATCTTTCAACTAGTTCTGGATTCCAAATCCATACAATGTAGCCAACCCTATCCTGCGCAATCTTTCCAGAAGCAAGCAGATAATCAAATATGACGCAAAATGTCTGGTACATCATCTTCTTTGGCAGGTGCTCCCAAAGAGCCCGTTTCTTATAGTCTCCTGAATGTTTCTTTATGAATTCCTCAACCATGAGGACAGTGTCCAGCTGCGGATAGTGTATTATTTTCATGTTATATAAGTGTATATAACCAGAATATATAAACTTTTCTGCTGCGACTGCTTCCATAACTTATTTATTGATTTCAATCTTTAAATTTCTTTGGTAAGAAAAACCGAATTATTTTCGACGATTATTCGTAATATTTAAAGAAAGTGAAACCTTGACGAACCAGTCAGATTTCTAGTTCAGTTTTTGGTTTTTTCACCAAAACTAATATAAACATAACTTTCCGCACTATTAAAAATGAAATGCGAATGCGGGAACGAGCACTGCAGTATACGGCTTTACAGGGATATGTTCATCAAACCTGACCTGTCAAAACTCAAAAAATCACATCATTTCAAAATCATACAGAAGTTCTATTCAAATCTCGAAACTGATTTTAATGCGCTTTACAGCGAGCACATAAAAAAGGCCAAGGCAAGGGGAAACAGGACTTTTGCATCAAAAATATTCCAGAAGAACCTGAAGGCTGCAGTTGAAGCAATGGGAAAGACAGTTGAGCAGGAAAAGGACATACTGAGCAAATCTTACACTGATTTCCTGAAAACAAAAAGAATAGACCTTTTCGTGAACAGGAAAATGGCCGTTGAAATAAAGACATGGATAGAATTCAACCACCTTGGCGCAGCGTACCTTGAGGCAATGGTTTGCTCGTTCGAAAAGTTTTTCATAGCAGGGCTCTCAACAATACCCAAGAACTACCTGAAGCTCAGAGAGCTTGTAAAAAAAACAGGCATGATTTCTGATGTTGTTGTCTTCAACCCAAAGATAGAAGGCTTTGAAGAAGGTGTGCTTGGGTTCTTTGATGCAATAGCAAGAGCTTGAATCACGCGTGAAACCTCGACCGACTCAGTTTGATTTTTAATTCAGTTTTTGTCGTATTGAAATCTTTCCGAAAATGGGAACAATTATCCGAATTAGACGCTACTGCTTTAAAGCATATGATAGAAGAAGGCAGTTTGGAGCCTAAATTAATGACGAAATTGAAACGATTCTACACAATAGAAGTCAGTAAATCTGTTAGGTTAGTCAAGAAGAAAGAAGAATAAGCTATTTATCTAGAATCTTCTGCCTTTTCTTGAGCTGCTCTTTCATACCGTTTATTTCTTTCTCATAATATTTAATCAGCCCTGAATCCCCTGCTTCAGCAGCCAGAAGAAGCTTCTGCTCGTGCCTTGCAATCTCTTCAGATAAAGATTCAATTGCTTTTTTGCTCCTGTTCTTCCTATTTGGCATAGAGTTTCCTCTTAAGTGATTTCAGCTGCGAATCAAGAATTTCAATCAAAACTTGTGCGTCTGAATAATCAACACTGATGTTAGTTTTTTTATTGTCCCGCACTGCCTTGTAAATGTCATAATAGTCTTTTGGATCGCGGGAAAGCCGATTCTTAAGAATCGCAAAGAATTCGGAGTTTGAAAACTTCTGGTTCTTCAGCAAATTTTCAGAAATTAAAAGTCCCCTCAAGCGCAAAAGAACTGAATAAATCAGGTTGGCATCCGGCGCACCTGACTCAAGAAGCTGCCTGTCAATCCTGGCCGCCCTGCCGGTATCTTCAAGATAAGCTTTCAAATACTGCCTAAACTGACTCTTAAGCTCACTGCCCCTCAGCTCATTCAAGAAATCCTCATTTAAAATAGTTTCAGCTTCAGATAATATCGAATAAAACATCACAGGGTTAAGTTTTTTGAAAGCCTCAATCCTGCTCTTTTCAACAAAAGTCACGTCAAACGGCTTCTTCACATCAACGCTGATTTTTTTATTAGTCACAACCAAAATGTCAACATCTGACGTTTTATTGAATTCCTTTCTTGCATATGAGCCGTAAACGTAAACCCCAATTACATTCTCAAGATGAGTATAAAGAATTTCAAGTATTTCCTTTTTAGGGTCTACTTCGGCCACTTTAGTTAAAACTACTTCATAGCCTTCCCATTCTTTTGGAACGAGTATGTGGCTTCCGTTGCCAACAGGTGTGGCGACCCTTCTTAATTCTTCCATGTATATACTATGTATAAACATTCAAATATATAAAGTTTTGGGTTTAAACACGGCAATTATTCTAATCCGAAATATCTTCGGAAAAATCTAGCAAAACTATTTAAACTTCTAAACCAACAGAATGAAAAAATGAAAAAATACAAATTTAGCTATGATAAGGATGATGACAATCTATTCTTATTTAATCCTAAGTCCAAATCCAAAGGCAGCATAGAAATGGGTGACGTTGTCCTGGATTTTAATACCCATAAAGAGCTGGTTGGAATCCAAATAATCAATGCATCCAAATTCATAGAAGATTTTGTTGATGTAACTTCAAGCGCAATAAAGGAATTGCTTGCTGATTTAATTGAATGCAAAATTGATGTTAAATTTAAGAAAAACCTCATGATACTCAAAATCTACTTGTCAGGCCATAAAATTAAAATCGCGCCAGTCATTTCTATGCCTTCTATCAAAGAAACAAGCCCTGCACTTGCTTATGTGTAATCACGCGTGTAACCTCAACCGAACCAGTCAGATTTCTTGTTCAGTTTTTGGAAGAAAACTAAGCTACTGCACTGAACATATCCACTGACAGCAGTTTGCAAGCCATATGAGGAATCTTCTTGTGGTCCTTAGAAACAATTGTAATCAATCCAATGCCCGCCAAATACTTAATGTTTCGGAAAACAACTTCGTAAGGTTTATCTAAATCACGTGCAAGCTGGTAGATGCTCTTAATCTTATTTCTACGTATCCTTTGCAAAAGCTTTATTCTTTCAGGGCTAAACACTTTAGTGAATAGTTCAGGAGTCATAACTAAGCCAGTTTCATGCAATGCTCCCTTCTTGATCTTTGCATTAATCTCCCGATTGTACTTTCGGATAGATTCAACGATTTTAATTTCCATCTTTAAACTCCTGTTTCAAAATCCGTTTGCTAATCTCAATTATCACTTTTTCAGCTTCGTGAAAGCTCATCTGAACCCGTTTTACCCTGCCATTAAACAAATGGATATGGCTTCCTGTTTGGTTTTCGTGCAGATAGTTGTCAATCCTGCAAATTTCAATCCAGTCATTGCCGTCAAAGTATAGCATTTGAAGAGCCCATTTCATCAGCTCTGTATGCTCTTCAGGTGATTCCCTCTTCATCAAGGTTTTAACAAGCCTGATATTTTCAGCGTAAAAAACATTTACGCTGTCAATGAGGACTTTCATCCTTCACACCATATGACTTGGTAAGTCATATATATAAGCTTTTCCATGAATTAGTTATTGATTTCAATCTTTAAATTCCTTTGCCAAGAAAATCCGGATTATTTTCGAAGATTATTAACGATATTTAAAGACAGTGTAACCTCAACCGAATCAGTTTGATTTTTAATTCAGTTTTTGGTTAAGAAGAAGGAAGAAAACTAAATTTTCAGAATTTGATTGAAATTTTCTTCCAATATTTTTTCGTTACCAGGATATGTTTTTTTGATTATTTCGAACCGTTCTCGAAGTTTTTCCTTTTTTATTTTCTTGTGGTTGAGCAGCTGTAAAATGTCTTCTATGTCTCTTTCATTAAATCGTGCAAGTTTGGTTATGATTATGTCGTGTGGATTTAACAGCTTCAGATTTATGTTTTTGAACTTATGCTTTGAAGAGAGCGAGAATTTTACATAATCTTCAGGCAATTGCTGGCAAAAGATATACCCGTTCTTAAATAGGTCGACTTTAAATTGGGTTTTGACTTTGGTTTGTTCAAATTCGTTATAGTCTTTCCCACTGAGACAAAAATCAACATCTTTGGTTGATTCCTTCAGGTTCATTAGAACAAGGGCAGTTCCGCCAACAGCTATGAGCGTGATTTGATTTTTTAGCTTTTTATCTACTTCACCCAAATAATTTAACAATTCGTTTAGCCCTATCATAAATATTCCACCTTGACGAAATCTTCCAGCATAAACCTGCCTCTCAAGTTCCATTTCTTCATTAGTTCAGGCGTAGTTCGTTCTAAGAATTTTCTATTTTGCAACATACTGAAAAACTGCACATGTTCATTCTTTTTTTGTTCGAATGCTAATAATAGTAGTTTCAAATAGGAAATATCTCTCTTGAATTTCTTAGCAATGATTAACGCAATCTCAAGCAAATACCCCATTTTATTAATGAGCCCGAAATCGTATGTTTTTCTATAAAGTTCAAATGAATCTATCCTTTTGTTTATTAATAAAATAGGGATTGCTTCGATAAACCTGGCTTCTGGAAATTTAATTAGAATCGCCATCATTAAATCTTCGATTGAAATCAATTTGGCCTTATGAATCGGTTTGTAACTTATCAATTCATAGCCATAGTGCGATAAAGTAAAGATAATATCTTCTCGGGTTATACTTTGGGTGTCTTCCTGTTTGGGACGCTCTATTAGACTTATTTTTTTGTCTTTATCCGTGATAAGTTCGTTATGTTCGGAGAGAATTAAGATTGCATTTTTGTAGGTTTGATACTTCATCTTTTTCGGCAAGCTCTTCCAAAGTTGATAGATGGAGTATTGCCTATTGTTTTTCTCAATAGTTTTTCTTACCATTTCAATCGTCGCCAGTCTTGGTCTAAATTCCATTTTATTATACTAATTGGTATAATAAGTATATAAACCTTTCCATGAAAATATTATTGTTTTTAAAATTTATTAACCTTTGCCAAGAAAAACCGAATTATTTTCGATGATTATTCGTAATATTTAAAGAAAAAAATAAAAAATCAATTCCTTAAATACTTGACAACAAACGGATCCTTCTTTAGCTGTTTGTAGTTGTCAAAGATTGGGCACTCCCATTCATCCAAACCGTTTAGCGCCTCAATATATGATTCAGCCAATGGGTTGATGTCTGTAGGAGTAAGATTCAGTTCAAACATCCGCTTGTCAAGCTTTTTCACAAACTCACCATAGCGAAGTATTGCTTTATTTGACAAACCGCTCTCTTCAGCTCCGTACAGGTCTGTTGCTTTCCTGCTAAAACGATGTCTTGAAAACAATTCTAAACCTTTTGGAGCAAACGAAGTCCTCAAATCCCTGAAATGATTCATCAAAACATCTTCAAGTTTTTCATAGTTGTGGCAGTCACCATAACGCATCATCTCCCAGAAACTTCCGTTAACAAGTCGTTTATGCAGTTCTTCTGGGAAAGATTCATAGAACATTGAATGCCTGTTTGTTGCAATTGCTTCAAAAAGAATTGAATGCCCTCTTTCGTAGCCTGGAGCTCCTCCATGATTCTCGCCAAAAAGAGCAGAATTAACAACAAGGTTGAACATTCTTTCAAGTTTGTCATAAGAAAAATCCAGCTCTGCCTGCAATCTTACGTGCCTTTTCTCAGATTCAGGTTTTTTAGAAGAATATCCGTCAATCCAGCCAAGTATGTTCCAGAAGCGCATATGTCTTATGTCGTGGGCAAGCCAGTCAGAATCAGTTCTTTTGGTAGGGTCAGGATTAAATCCGGGGTATCCTGTCTTTGCCACTGCAATCTCCTGAGCGAGATTTTTTGCTTCTTCTTCAAGAACTTCCATTGACTTGACAATCTTCAATTCATATTTCATATAAACACCCCCAATGCTAAGAACCTCTTTTAATCAAAGAAACTTGACAGAACTTATAAAACTTTCTGGTGAAAACATTTATAAACTAACCGCATCACTTTCGCAGTAATGGTAAAAAAGAGGGATGACGTTAATAAAGAGTTAAAGTCAAAGTTTGCGATGTTCATGAGCGAGCTTATTGATGTTTCTGGCAAGAAAGGCTACAAAAAATTCCTTTTCTTTTTAATAATGATTGACCTTACATGGTTTGGAAGTGTTGTTCTGGACAACCTGTTTGGGCTTAGTTTTCAGGACTACGGCGAGTTTGCATGGACATTCTTGTTCGCAGCAGCATTAATACTAATGTCAGACCTGAAAAGAATCGCCAGAATGGGAGTAGAAGGGTTTGATGCTGAAAACTTCTCGAGCCTTGCAACATTCATAATTGGAATAGTCGCATTAATAACTGCAATTTTGTCATTGCCTCAGATTGCAGTTGAGAGCCCTACCATGAATGCAACAAAAGGCATAATTGCATTGATTGCTATAATCTATGTTTTCCTTGACGCACTTATTCTAAAAAAGCAATAAACTCTTTATAACCTCTGAATAAACTGCGAATATTTTCCGATTTTTTCTAGCCAGACTTTATAAATTTTAAAAACAGCAAAAAATGCATGGAAAAGCTGTATTTGCTTGACACCTGCATCTGGAGAGACTTTTACGAAAACAGGATTAGCAAACAAGGAAAGGATTTTGGAAGCGATGCTGCAAAATTGTTCATAAAAATCATCATGGAAAAAGGAAAAATCTTGTTCTCAGAAATTCTGGTTGAAGATTTAAGAAGGTGCTACAGTGAAAAAGAAATAATCGAAATGCTGGGGCTTCTGGAATTAAACAAGGTTTTGGTAAAAACAGCAATATCAAAAGAAGAGCACATTGAAGCCAAGAAACTATCAAAAGAGCGAAAACTGCCTTTTACTGACTGTCTTAATGCCGTTCTCGCAAGAACCAATGATGCACTGCTTGTTTCACAAGACAGACACTTTGAAAAACTGAAAGATATTGCAAGAACAGCCAGACCTAAAGAAATTATTTGAACCTGTTATCTAGCTCAAACAGCAGATCCTTACCTGCCTGCGCCCTGATTTGTTTAAACTGCTCGTCAGTCAGTTTGGTTTTTGCCTTGCCTTTGTATTTCAAGAATTCTGCAACAAGCTCTTCTTTCGTCAGCCCTGCCAGTTTGTCCCTGACTGCCTCCCTGATGAACTCAGTCCTTGAATTAAAATTATGCCGTTCAATTGCTGAGTCCATTACCTGGAGCACATTTTCCTGAAACTTGACTGTTACGATTTGCATAGTAATACATTGTAATACAAAGTAATTAATAAGCTTTGCGCTTTTTATTCGTAAATACTTCGATTTCCAGCAAACTTTAAATATTGCTTCTTTTGGCTTCGTGCTATGGAACAAAAACAAGAATTCATTGAAATTGCAAGCTCAAAGTCAACGTATGAGATTCCTCCTAAACAGAAGGATGAAGAAATCAAGTTTGAGACTTATCCAAAGCCTGAATATTCTAACAAGAAAGTCTAAAAGTGGATAAAACTTTTCCAGTTCAGTTTCCTTAGAAGCTCTTTTGTCAAAACAAGATTAGGAGAATATCTCAATCCGTGAAGCTTTAATTCCTGGTCAAGCCTTCTCTCGTAATGGCTTGCGCCAACTGCCTGGAATCTGGTTCCAGTATTTTCATTTACAAAAAATTTGCCGTTAATCCCGCCTGCAATCGCCTTTTCAATAAGAACCATTTTTCGTATGAATTCGTGAGCAGTTATGGATTCTGAATCAAGATTCTCAAGAATAAAATCTTTGCATGCTTCAATTCTTTCAAATTCAGTAACATTTTTTATACTAAATCCGTGCACATCAAGGATTCTGGAAAGTGCGCCAAATTTTCCTTCTTCAAACAATGTTTTGTATGGATTCTTCATTTAAAAGATTAGAATTGTCAAATATAAATATCTTTACATTCGTCCGTAGTTTGGCTTGGAATACGCGCCCAGATTTCTAAGATAGTCCCTGTTTTTCTTGAGCCAGCTTCTTACAATATGCTTTCCTGCAAATTTCATAAGAATAGGATGGAATGAAGGCATATGCGCCTTTACAAACATTTTCTTTAAAGAAGTCATTCCTGTTTCATAAGTTATGCCAATCGCAGACCTTAATGCATTCCTGTATGAATAAAAGTCAGTATAGCAGCGAAGCATTCCGTATTGAAGGTCATTTACAGTCATATTTTTTGGCTGATATACAACATGAGTTGAGTCGTAGTGCGACCAGTTTTTGTCAAAAATCCTTCCCTGCGCATCAAACTCCCTGTACAATCGTGTCCCTGGAAGCGGAGTCAGCAAATTGTACTGCACATAATCAACCTTGTTCTTCCTGTTGAATTTACTAATTGTCTTGAACTCTGATTTTGTGTCAGAGTCAGTTCCAATGATATACATGCCGTGGACACTTATTCCATTCTTTTTGAAAACTTTTATTGCATTCTCAATATCCTCAACAGTCTGCCCTTTGTTCATCTCAATAAGGCTCTTAGGATTTACAGATTCAAAACCTATAAACACAATGTCGCAGCCTGCTTTTTTCATCTTTGCAACAAGCTCAGGCTTTTTTGCAATCTGCGCCCTTACCTGCGCAGACCATGCACCTTTGTAGCCTGACTTAAGCATCAAATCAAGAAGCTCATCAGTGTGCTTTGGGTTTGCTGTGAAATTATCATCTGCAAAAAACACATTGCCCTTGTCATACGCCATAAGCTCTTCAAGAACCCTTTCAGGGCTCTGAAACCTGTATTTCCTGCCGAACATTTCAGCAACTGAGCAGAAATTACAGTCATGCGGGCATCCTCTTGATGCCATTAGCGGCCTTATTTTTAGTTTTTCCAATCCTTTTATCAGGCTGAAATCAGAGATAGGCACATCATCCAGATTTTCAAGCTTTTCGCCGTAAACAATCTTGTCTTTTAGTTTTCCTTCAAGCAAATCAAGAATCTTTGTCTCAGCTTCTCCTACAAAAACCTGGTCAAAATCATTTTTAACATCTTCTGGCATCATTGATGCATGGATTCCGCCAATTATTGTCCTTGACTCAAGATTCCCGCGCACTGACTTGTATCTCTTTGCAATCTCTTTTCCCCTGTTCACTGTTGCAGTGATGCAGCTCATGCAAAGTATGTCAATTGACTTTAGCTCGTCATTTGAAATGTCGCGTTTAAGAATATTTTCATTAAGAACGTATGCATCATATCCTGCTTCTTTTGCAATTGTTGCAAGCACGACAGGTCCAAGAAGAGGTATTGTCATGAATTTCGCAAACACATTAGATGGAGCTCCACGCGGTTCTACAAATGCCACCCTCTTTTCAATATTACTCATTGTATGCTAAAAATCCGTAATTATTTAAAAAGGTTTGGTTTAAAGTTTATACTCTTCCTTCAAAACATTTAAATAACTCCCATCAATAATGCATTAAAAAGAGTTCTTACATGAGACTATGGCAAAACTAAAACTAAAGTTTACTGAACGTGAATTCTTCAGCGACAAGAATACTGGGACTATTCCTGGCTATGAAAATGCAGCAATGCTAGTGAACGGAGAAGTCCAGCTTGGCAAAGTCGTAAAGCTTGACAAGCTTGAGAAAGCTGAATTCATAGACACAGTAATGTTTGAAACAGAGCTTGATTACAAAGTCCAGACAGTTGACCTTGCCCAGATTCTTAACAAAGATGAAGCAGGAAAAAAGTGGCTTAACGGCTTAAGAACATATTACAAAGAATGCTATGATGAAGATATTTCAACAGATTTTACAGTTGAGATGCTGGATTTCACGCCATTAAGTTTCGTGAAATTCCCAAATGATTATTTTAAACGAGACAGAAACTATAGGGTTCCTGAAGGCTATATAGAAAAACTGCCTAAGAACTGCATTTATTCAAAAATAGTTCCTCCAATGAAATACAAGACAGGCGAATGGATTCCTAACATAGTTTATGACCGAAAAGCAATTAGAAAAGACGGAGTTGTTGAGGGGATTTCATACAGTGAGAAAGGCGATAAGTCAATGCTGCTCGCAAGAGGTGTTTTGATTGGAACAGTTGAAGAAAATGACATTTCCGAAAAACGAGGAGAGTTTGAAGGAGGATTCCCTCTTGAAAGCTATCTTTCTCTTGTTCACAGGGTTTCGCTGAGAAATGCACACAAATACAACCCGCGGCAGATTAATGTTTACAGGACAGAATAAGCTTATAAACTAATTAAAACTAACAAATAAAAAAGATGGTGAACAAATATTCAGACAAAGAGCTGATGCAGATTCTTAAGGTAGATTCAAAAACCCTGAACATGTTTAAGAAAGTCAGGCAGGATGTTATAACTGAGGCAAAAAAGCTTTATTCAAGAAAGAACAAGAAAATAAAAGTCCTTGGGATATCAGGCTCTGCAAGAGATGAGTTTGATATGGCGCAGGAAAATTCAAGTTCTGAAGAATTGTTAAAAAGATGTTTAGAGTACTGCAAAAAAATGGGTGCTGAGACTGAGCTCATTCCGTTAAGAAAATACAGAATCGAGCACTGCAAGGCATGCTATTCAACAGCAAACACACAATGCCATTTCTACTGCACATGCTATCCAAGGGGCAAGGCAGGAGATGATATGACTAATATTCTATACGACAAGATTATCAGTGCAGATGCAATAATTTTTGCAACACCTGTAAATAATTTTAATATTTCCACGCTAATGAAAACTTTCATTGACAGGTGCATAAGCTTGGACGGCAGTTTGCATCCTGCAAACCCAAGCAAGCCAAAAGACAGGGAGCTGAACACAAAACATATGAAATTCGTTGAGCTTACTGCAGACAATAATGTGCCTGGCTCTGGAATGCTTAGACGATTCTTAGGCAAAGTTGCAGGAATCATAACAACAGGGCATGAAGAAGGAGCTTCAATGGCAATTTCAAACCTGTTTATGACATTAAACCAGTATGGAATGCTTTTTCCTCCATTCAGCAGCATGTATGCAATGTCTTCCATATGCAATTCAACATATGAGGACAAGGCAATAGTATTAGGGAAATGCTATGAAGAGGAAACAAAGCTTTTGGCAGAAAATGTAATGACTGCTGTAAAAATATCAAAAAAAACAAAAGGCACTGACTGGAAGTATGACTACAGTGCGGACTAAAAATGGAAAAAGAAACTGACCCGAAAAGAATAGCAATAAGCAAGTGCATATGCAGAGCCTGCCCGAGCTACGTTGATGAAGAGCTCAAGAAAGGATTTTGCTTTGTAGGCAAGAGCTCGCACATCAAGGCTGAGAAAGGATGCATATGCGGCGGATGCCCTGTGAAGAAAGAACAGAACCTAGAAAGCTATTATTTCTGCATGAAGGGCACTGAACGGGAACAAACAAAGCAATAGAAAAGGCTTAAATAATAATTTCTATTCTCCCTGAAAAAAATAGAACGAGTGATGCACTATGATGAAGAAAACAGCATTAAAGACTAACCTTGCACTATCAATTGCAGGAGCATTAATCTCAGGATATGCCCTGATTCTCAGCACATACCGAGTATTCAGCCTCGTGTGCCTTTTGATATTCATCTTAGTATTTGTAGTTTCAATACTTGGATTGAAGTCAAAAGAAATAGGCGAAGACGAGCTTGATATTATCCACAAGACCGTAGGAAAATAATTCTTATGTGAAAGAAATTGCATTGTGCTTGCAGGCATTGACACATGCACCGCAGTCTGTACACTTTGAAGCATCATATTCGACTTTCTTCTTTCTGCTCAATGCATGTACTGGACAGGCTTCTACACATCCAACACACGTTTTGCTGCCACAACAGCAGCTTGTGCATTTGCCGTTCTGCTCAAAAATCCCAGGGATTTTTGGCACACCAGAAATTTTCAATTTCTGCGTGTTCCAGCAGCATTTTTTATAATCAATTTTTATTGGCATAGAATTATGAATTTTTGGTTTGTTTAAAAAGCTTGCTGAAATTCAGGAAAGGCGCTTAACATATGCGTTCCTTCCGTCAGAAACCACATGCAAGTTAAGATGGTGGTCTTGACCCGTTTTAATCGTTCTTCTTACCAGTTTTGTATATTCTTTGTCAGAAAACAGAAGAGAAACATCAAGAGGCATTGATACCTGCGGCTTGAACAATTTAGTGAGAGTATCATGATGAACTACAAATTTCATTAAACTGAACCATAATTTTTTTTCTGAACTCATCGGGATTATCTGAAGTTTCCTCTTTCTGGCCATCAATTCTGTATAAACCCTGCACCAATGCGCATCAAATGAGCCTTCCTCATTAGTGTGAATATCAAAATCATATCTAAGGCTGCCTGCATGGACTAAAGTTGTCTTGCAGCACATCCCTAGTTCAGATGTTGCACCTCTTACAAAAGGAGCTTCAATTTCTCCTTTTCTGGGTTTTCTATCTAATACAAATGTTGCAGGCTCAAAATCCCTGGCCCTGTGATACTGCAGAAAGTAGTTTTTTCCATTGTATGTCTGAACTTCAATTATAGGGCAATGGTTAGTGTCAAATCTATCTAAATTCCTAACAGACTCGTATAGCTGAATTAAATTCTCTAATCCTTTCTTTAATTCACGGGTCAGGGGCTTGACATACTGCTGAGTAATTTTTCCATTATCAACCAAAGCATAATTGTACATAAAACTATAACGACCTTTTTTACCGGCGCGGTCAGTTGTTATGTGATATCTTCCGTGAACTGCAGAATCTGCAACAATAGACCTATTATGGCCGCGTAACTTTTCCCATATAGAGAATGAAGTTTCATGCTTGAACTTTTCTTGGCTTATTCCAAGAAAATCACAATATTGCCTATATCGGGCTGAACCAACTGAATTATCTTCATATTCAAAAAAAGCATTTTTAACATCTTCAACTGATTTTAAGGCCCCAGGGCTAAAATGAATATTTTTTGTTGGATTCTCTTCTGATGCATGCAGGTATGTAGAAGATAAACTTGGGCTGTCCAGTATTCCTGATGCTCCATCATATTCCTGCGTATGCTCGCTTCTCAAAATTATTGCTTTTTTTGATTTTCTTGCCTCATCCAAAGAATCAAACCTTCTTGGAACAAGAATTCCGTTCGCCTCAACATAGTCCGCAATAGTTTGTTTAGGCTGTCCTTTAAGCTCTTCAGGATGCTCAAGATAAAAGTCTTTCATTTTATTTTTTTAGATAGTCTGCCAGAGTTATGTTCTTGGCTTCAGCAATTCCATTTGTTTTTGGAGCAAATGCTTCTGAAAGAACAAGGTTTTTTGCGTTATATGGAACAAGCTTTCCTTTTTCATAAGTGTAAACATCGCCAGTCAAATCTCTGTCCTTAAGCTTGAAAAGCAGAATTCCGTCTGGCTGAAGAATTTTCTCAAGAACTCCTTTTTCCTTATTCAATTTGTCTTCTGAATGGAAAAGTGAAACACCAAGCTTTTCAAGCTCAATGTCTGCAGGCTCAAGATGATATACGTAAACAAGCTGCGCTGAGTTTGTAGGTGCCTGGAAATATAATCCAGGAGAGTCTTCAACAAGCTTTCCATCTATTGTTACCGGCTTCTTCACCAAACCAGGAGCATCGTATTTTGCAGCCTGCCTTATATCAACAAAAAATGGGCAGTCGTCAAACTTGTCTGCAAAAGGCTTTGGAAGCCATCTTGAATGGTTTCTCTGGAAGCGCATCAAATCCATCTCTGATGTTGAAAAAAGAACTTCTTCAGAAATCTCTTTTTCAATTGCTTTTGCAGGGTTTTTCAAATCCTTTGCATCAACATAGCCTGAGACAAGCTTTGCAACAGAATCTCCAATATCAAGCCTGTCCTGCTTTACAGCAAGAAGATAATCTTCTCCATTAAGCGTGATAGTAAGAACAGCAGAAACTCCAAGGTTTGCAAAATCATAGCCATTATTCAATCCATCACGTATTGCCTGTGCATCTGCAGGCTTTCTGTACTGCATCATTTCAGGGAAGCCCATCTGGGGCTCCAGTATTCTTGCATCTAATGAATCATTAGTTCTAGCAATCCTTACTCTTTTGCTCCTGAATTCCTTAGGGTCTTCGGTATCCAAAATAACGGACATTTTGCCTCATAAACAGGTAAGGCTTCCGAATATTTAAAGCTTTTGATAATGTTACCACTAATGGGTGGTTAAAAATAGGAAGATTTATATAGTTGGGATGCCTAACTATGGGTATCGAGGTGGTTTACATGGACAAGATAAGAACAATACTAAAACAGGTAAGAAACGGCTTTGTTAATAATGAATGTGAGTTAAATCTGTTTAAAGGCAAGACTTACAGGCAGGCACTTGAAGAGCTTGTAAAAGAAGGAGTAGTTGACCATGAAGACGCTCTTGTGGCAATTAATAAAGGATACAAAACTTTGGCAAAAGTAACTCTTGAAGCAATCAAGATGGGATATTACCACATGCTAAGATACGGCGGTGAAACATACGGACAGATTGCTGAAAAGCTTCTGAAAAAAGGCATTCTTGATCCTGAAGAGTATCATCTTGCAATGCGCCACGGAAACCAAAATAGGGCTGAGCGTGCAATGGACGCAGTCGAGAATGGATTTTACAATGAAACTATGCCCGGCACAAATATGACTTATGGTCAACAGCTGATGCATTTTGGAAAAATAGGAATTGTTGACCAGGAAGAGGCTGCACTTCTATGTGTTAACGCAAGAAAAGAAAGAGAACTGCATGAATCTTATGGCAAATGAAACTTTGATTAGAACACCTGTAGCATACCTTGAACCAATTGCAAAGGTAATGTCTAATTACGTTAACGGAGCTTCAAGAGGGCTTGATTTTGGTTCAGGAGACGGGCATTTCTGTATGAACATGTCATGGATGCTGAATATGCCTTTTGACGGCATTGAGGCTAACCCTGAGCTTCTTGCAAAAGCACAAGCAAACGTTAGCAAAAACTGCAGATTTTTTGGAGCAGATTTTTCAAGGCCAATCCAGGTTCCTGACTTGTCTGAATATGATGTGGCATACAATTTCTGCGACACAAACCCTGAAAAAAGAAAAGAAGCAATTGAACTAGTAATACAGAGGCTTCTTGAATCCAGAAAAAGACCAGTGCTTGTAGCTTTGTCTGGAACTAATGCAGACATTGGAATTGAGGCAAGCAGAAGCTATAGGGTTGGAAAGCATATGCTTAATGTGTATAAGTTCTAAGAACTATCTATACCATCTTTCTAAATCAATATCATAAACGTGGAGAAAATAACTGAAATTGAAAAACATTATCTGTATTTTCAAAGATTTACCGCCTATCTGTGACTATACAAATTTTAAATATTCACTCTTGACGCCATATTGAATGGCAGGTATTGAAGAAATTCTAAACAAAATAAAATCAATAGATGATGTACTGCCAGGAACACAAGCAGGATACATGATTCTAAGGCTAATTGAGCTTGGCGAACTGAAGATTTCTCCTTTTGATGAAGGCTATCTTACTAACATGAACTATAAGCTTCATTTTAACAATAAGTTTAGAACTCCAAAAGAAGAATCAAAGCCAATAGACCTTTCTTCTGCAGAGTCAATTGAAGCATCATTCTATCCCTATGCTGAAAAAGATGTGCACATACTCAAGCCCATGGAAAGTGTAATCTGCCAGAGTTTTGAAAAAGTCGGGCTTTCAACCTATCTTATTGCAAGGCTCGAGAACACAACTCAGCTTGGCAGGGTTTTCATAAACCATTCTGCACACGGCTGTGTAAATGCGGGCCATGGAGTAAATGAGCCCTTTAATATCATGGTTGAGATAACTAATCTTGGGAGAAGTCCAGTCAGGCTCGAAGCTGCAAAACTTATTGACGGAAAGATTGTCGGGCCTGAATGCTTCAGAATGTACATAGAAAAGATTCCTTACCCTGCAGAAGACTACAAAAGAATCAGCTTTTCTAAAACATTAAGAATGGATGCTTCTGACAGAAGCTAAAGCTGTCATTTTTATTTAAACTAAGGACTAACAAACGGACCTTCAACGCAGGTTCTTCTTCCTTTTTTATCTGCACAGCTCCCGCATATCCCCACTCCGCATCGGGTCATATAATCTACTGAAGAATAAACTATTTCTGGACTGGAAATTCTGAGTTCCAAGGGCAGAACTGCTTCTACCATTGCCTTTGGTCCGCAGTTCACGAAATAACTTTGTCTCCTTAATTGCGCGTCTCTAAGCAAGTCTGTAACCAATCCCTTTCTTCCCAAACTTCCATCCTCTGTTGCTATATGAACTTCTCCGAAACTTTCAAATTCTTTAAGATATGGGAGATGCTGCCTGTCCCTTGCCCCTAAGAAAGTTACTATCCTGTTTGTTTTGGCAAGGTTTTTGGCAAAAAGATACAATCCTGCAACCCCGCATCCGCCCCCGACAAGATAAACAGAAGAATTTGCAGGAACATCAATTCCTTGTCCATATGGTCCTCTATAATAAAACTCCTCACCTTCTTTTAATTGATTAAACCTTTCTGTAAATAGCCCTCTGGTTTGAACTGCAAATGATAGTGGTTCATTATTTAAAATTGAAAATGGCTTTTCTCCAGGTTTTCCATTTGGCATTTTGCTCCCTGGTAAGAATAAAGATGCAAATTGTCCTGGACGAGCATCTATAGAAGTGTCTGTTTCATATATTCTTAAATCGCAACCTTTATTTAAAATTTTTTTAATTCTTATTTTTTTTAAGTCCATATCGACTTTTCTTAATAATCCTGAGGCATTATCTGTTCCATTTTCACAATCTCTCACGAGTGTTCTAAAATAATTTATTAATCCCTGTCCTGTTTGTCCAATTAGTGCTGTTCCTATTCCAACTTCATCAACACCCAATTCTCTTAATTCATTTATCTCTCTTGCTCCTCTAATTCCCCCACATGCTGAAATTTTAATATCCTTTCCAAACTTGCTTCTGACATTTCTAATAGAAGTTACAAGCTTTGGAAATAGGCTTGGTCCTGACATTCCTCCAACCCCATTGTATAAAATTGGATTTCCGTCAACGGTATAACAATATGGTCCTTCTGTGTTTAATAGAACTATTCCATAAGCACCGGCATCTCGCGCAGCTGCTATCGATTCAAGCAAATTTGGCATTAATCCAAATTTTACCCAGACAGGAATGCTCACATTGCTAACAACCTCTTTTACGCATCTTGCCGCCATTTCAGGATCCTGCCCAATAGCAATTCCATGTTTTTCTGAATGAGGACAAGAATCATTCTCTTCAAAGCTTGAAACACAATCTTCAAGACTTTTTGCAACTTCTCTGAAATCGTCTGGAGTTTTTCCAAAAATTGATGCTCTTATTCTTTCTTTTGGAATTCCTGAAGCAATGATTTCTACTCTAGCTTCATCTTTTCCAGGATTTGACAAACCAACTGCATTTCCTAGTCCAAAAGCTCCTCCTGTTATAATTGGCTCCCTGTTTGCAAATTCTACTCCGGTTGGAGGATGAACCAGCATTTCTCCTGTTGGAACTATTCTTGGATTTTTACTTATACTCTTGGTTGTATAAGAATATTCTGGAACTTCTCTTATTAAATCAACTACAGAAGCAGGATGTGTTGTAATAATTCCTGAAGGGATTGTAAATCTTAAACCACTCATCTTTTCTCCATATAGACATCCACTTCATATTCACTATTTAATTCTAAGTTAGGATTTTTTTCTAATTCTGGAATATCAAATCCAAAAATATTGCAGATATTGTTATGTGTTAAATCCCTTAGTTGCGTATCTGAAAAACCCTGCGTTCTTAAAAAAGTTACAAATCTGGGATAAAAAGGCAAGCCTGGAAATCCTGACATGTAAGGTTCTTCTAATTTTTCTTTAAGTGTGTGCGGAGCATGGTCAGTTTCTATCCAGTCTATTTTTCCTTCTCTCAATAAATCAAGCATTCTTTTGGCAGAACATCTGTCCCTTAAGGGCGGGTTAACTTTGTATAATAAGCCTTCCTTGGTTTCCCCTATCGATTCGTAATCAATACAGCAATGGTGCGGGGTTAGTCCGCAGCTAACTTTAATCGCTCCTTGCCTTCTTGCATTATCAACCAATTCAACAGATTCCGGAAGAGACGTATGTGCAATATGCAATCTTCCCTTGAATTGACAATCTGCAGCAAATTTTATCTGGTCCTCTATTGATTTTATCTCGGCTTCTGGCGGGCGTGCATAAGAGTGAGATACCGGAACCTGAGGATTCCATAAATCCGGCCTCAAGAGCGACTCTTTTTCACAATGAACTGCCAAAACACCCCTGTAACCCTCATCTGATAATGTTTGGTAAACTAGTCTTTGTTCAGCTTCCTGAATTACACCTAAATTTCCGACAGAATGCCCTGCAAACATTTTCAATCCGACAACCTTTGGAAAAAATTCTCGCCAAGTCATTACTGCTTCTTTTATTTGGGAAGGTGAAGAGGTCACCCCAATATACAAACCATAAAAAACAGAACTATTTACTTTTCTTGCATCATTTAATCTTTTTTCAACAAGTTCTCTTGAAGTTATTGGAGGATTGGCATTTGGCATATCAAAAATTCCAGATAAACCAGTTCTTTCTGCAACACTTAATGCGTGGGCGATTGTTTCTTTATGACTTTGTGTCCAATCTCTGCAATGGACATGTGGGTCTATCATTTTAAGAATTAAAGTTGAGAGGTATGCTCAACTGCAGCTTTTTTCATGTCTGTATCCTTGGAAGATTCTCCGTCATTAAAATCACTAATATTTACGAACCAAGGAGAACTCCCCCTGCTTTTCAATGTGAAATCTCCAAGCTTAAGATCTTCTGTCTTCAATAGAAAGTGTATAAATTCTGTTTTGTACTGTTTCATTTGAAATGCCCCCCTAAGTTTTTTAGGGTTAAATTCTGCACATATATAAGACTTAGTTAATCACCAAACCAATACAACGTTTTTTTTATATATTCGACAGCGAAATCAACGACGGGGGTGTTGAAGGTATGATAGATATTATTGTGGGGGGACAAGGCGGTGATGAGGGAAAAGGGGACATTACAAGGTATCTTGCAGAAAAAGGGGAATATTCTTTCGCAGCAAAGGTTGGAGGGCCTAATGCTGGGCACTCAACTTATATTAACGGCAAAAAGCTTTCATTGAGAACTGTGCCAACTGCATTCACTAATCCTAAAATCAGATTATACCTTCCAGCTGGCGCTTACATCAATGCAGACTGGTTCCTTGACGAAATTGAAAAAAACAACTGCAAGGACAGGATTTTTGTTGACCATTACACTCCATTAATCACAAAAGCGCAGATCGATGAAGAAAAAGCAAATGAAACTATGCAGCACATTGGAAGTATTCAAACCGGCTTGGGAATGTGCATCAGAGACAGAATTATGCGAAAAGAAGATTTGAAGTTTGCAAAAGATGATGAAAGGCTTCAAAATTATCTTGTAAATGTTGCATTCCAGATAAATTCAATGCTCAGCTACGGAAAATCAGGGCTTATTGAAGGGACGCAGGGATTCAAGCTTGACCTGATTCACAGCAGGGAATATCCGTACACAACTTCGAGAAGCACAATAGCATCTTCATTTGCAGCTGAAGCAGGAGTTGGGCCTAAAGAGGTAAGGGATGTCTGGGTTGTCTACAAGCCATATGTCACAAGAAGTGCTCGAGGTCCTTTGACATGCGAAATCGACGATAAACAACTTCTTGAAAAATATCACACAGAAGGCGGGGAAGTGGGCAGTGTTTCAGGAAGATTAAGAAGAGCAGGCAAGTTTAACTTTGACAATGCAGTTGACGCGAACAAACTAAACGGCGCGACAAAGCTTGCATTGACTCACCTTGACATGCTTGAAGGCTTTGACAAAGATTTGACAAAGCTGACTGGAGAAGCAAAGGAGTTTATGAAAATCTTCAGTTTGCTTGAAAAAGAGTATCCTTATCCAAAAATATGCCTGGTAAAGACAGGACCGTTATTTGAGGATATAATTGACTTAAGATGAAGAAAGTTGCTGTTGTTGGAGCTGGCTCTGCAGGATTGTTTGCAGCATACAAGCTAGCCCAGGCAGGATATGAAGTTGCATTGATTGACAAGGGCAAAACAATTGAAAAAAGGAAATGCCCTTCTTTTTCAAGCAAAGACTGCATACACTGCGAGCCTTGCAACACAATCTACGGCATTGGAGGGGCAGGATTGAAAAGCGACGGCAAACTGATTTTCCACACAAGAACTGGAAACAATCTTACTGAATTAGTTGGCGAGGAAAAAAATCAGGAGCTTGTTAATGAAGTTGAAGAAATCTTCAAGAAATATGGAGTGAATGCAGAAGTCCCAAACATTGAAAAAAGAAGCAAACTGATGACAATCGCGAGCCAGGCAGGAATTGACTACGTGCCGTCAAAAGAAGCTCATATTGGAAGTGACAGGCTTCCGTCTGTAATTGAAAGGATTGTGAATGACATTTCAGGAAAAGTTGAAATCATAACAGAAAAAGAGGCAGATTTTGTTCATGGCGAACTTGTTGTTGGCGCAGCAAGATACAGTGCAGACAAGTATGTATTGGCGACTGGAAGGGCGGGAAGCAGCTGGCTCGAGAAAATAACAAACGAGCTCAGCTTGGAGTACGGCTTTAATCCTGTTGACATAGGGGTAAGGGTAGAAGTACAAAAAGAGTTGATGGATGATGTCTGCTCTGTATCATGGGACCTGAAGGCAAGGATGACAACAAAAACATACGAAGACCCAATAAGGACATTCTGCGTCTGTCCTGGAGGATATGTTGCAAGAGAAGAGCATAATGGATTCTGCCTTGTGAACGGGCATTCTCTGGCAGAGCAGAAAAGCGAGAACACAAACTTCGCTTTTCTTGTGACATTCAAACTGACAGAGCCGTTGGAGAATGGAGACTTGTACGGCAAAGAGATTGCACGGAAAGCAACGTTTGTCGGCGGCGGAAAGCCTATTATTCAGAGGCTTGGAGATTTGCGAAGAGGAAGACGAAGCACATGGGAAAGGATAAACAAATACTACAAGCCAAAGCCGACTTTCCTGCACGCGACTCCTGGAGATATTGGAAGCGCGCTTGAGTATCGTTTTGTGATTGACGTACTTGAAGGCTTGGAAACATTGGACAAGCTGATTCCAGGTGTTGCAAATGACTCAACATTATTATACTGCCCTGAAATTAAGTTCCACGGCATAAGATTTAAAACTGACAACTACTTGCAGACAAACAAGAAAGGCATTTATGTTGCAGGGGATGGAAGTGGATGGAGCAGGGGAATTGTTGGAGCTGCATGCTGCGGATTATTGGCAGCTGAAGGAATAATTAAAAATAATGGGGGATGAAAATATGTTTTGGAATTTATTTTATAAACAAAAGCCGTATCAGAAACTAATGGACGCATACAAAAAAGAAGGATACTTGGCATGGAAACTTCCGGACACAGAAACAGATATTGCAGTATGCCTAAAAGAGCATGTTGATAGAGACAAAATCTCAGGCGACGGAAAAAAGGTGCAAGACATTACCTTCAAACTGGCAGAGGAGATTGGGATTGAGGCTTCTGTTGCCGGCCCTGTTTTCTCAGCAGGCGGAGCATATGCTATGTTTGTTTATGTGAGAGACAAGAAGTCAGCCTAGTTTTTCAGCAAATTCTTTTATTTTTTCTTTAATATTGCCTTTCCAGACTTCTTTTGTCCTGAGAACAAGGTGAGCCAAAGGATTCTTTCCAGAAACTTCGTGCATTGCCTTGAAAGCTCTCCGGCTTCCAGAACCGCCTTCAGTGCAGAAGAAAGCAACTTTCTTGAACTTGTTCTTTGAAATGTACGTCCTTACAGCAGGAGTCATATTGAATGACCAAATAGGTGTTCCTATGACAACCAAATCATACTTGCCTGGATTCTTCTTTGGCTTCTTTATTTCTGTCAGCTTGCTTAAAGTAGCATCCCCGCCTGCATAAAGCCAGCCCATGGCACCTGACCTGTCTTTCTTATCGATAATCTCATCAACATCTGCTTTCAGCAGCTTTGCAATCTCAAGTGCAGCCTTCTTTGTTGTTCCAGTCCTTGAATAAAATGCAATTAAAGTTTTCATACGTCTCCAAAACCAGCAAAGCTTTTTATATTTTGCTGAAAGAAGAGCATTAAATGAAACTGCGACAGAAGCTTGAGGATTTCAAGGTTGAAGAAATTAATGAGTTTGATATTCTGAAGTCAGGGCAATTCAAACTCTACCTGCTTGAGAAAAAAGGGCTTGAGTCATTTGCATTAATTGGATATCTGGCAAAGCAAAACAACATTCCGCGCTCAGAGATTGGTGTTGCTGGCTTGAAAGACAAGTATGCAGAAACATCACAATACATCACAATTCCTGAAAAATACGAGATAAAAACAACAGATGAAAAGAATTTCAAAATAACATTTATCGGATTTGTCGACAAACCTCTAAAAATAGGAGATTTGCAGGGCAACAGGTTTGAGATTACAGTCCGAGATCTAAATAAAGATGAGCTGGAAAAGATAAAACAGAGAGCTGAAGAGCTCAAGAAATACGGAGCGCCTAATTATTTTGACTCGCAAAGATTCGGCAGCGTCATAAACAACAAATTTATTGCAAAATATGTTGTAAAAAGGGATTATGAAAATGCAGCAAAGATATTCCTGACAGAGCATACTAAGTTTGAGAAGAGCCAGATAAAAAAAGAGAAAAAGCAGATTCTGGAGAACTGGAAAAACATTGAAAACGCTGAAGCCAGAACAAAGTTCCTGAGGCAGATTCTGGATGAATACAGGAAAACAAAAGACTGGCTTAAGGCGTATAAGAAAATAAATTATCAGTTAAGGGCCATGTTTGTTTATGCATACCAGAGCTATTTGTGGAATGAATGTGTTAAGGAACTATTAAAGAAAACTGTTGATGCAAAAAAGCTTTATTCTGTCAGCTATAATATAGGCACACTGCTGTTCTACAAGGAAATAGATGAAAAAATACCTGAATCATTCCCATCAATTGGCAGGGAGATTAATCTCGATGAGTTTCAGGCAGAGATTATAAACAAAGTGCTTTCAAAAGAAGGGCTGAGTATCGGGGATTTTGACGTAAAAGATGAAGCAGGCAATTTCTTCAAGGCAGAAAACAGAAAACTAATCCTGAAGCCTGAAGGGTTTGAGATGCTCAAGCCTGAAGAAGATGAGCTGAACAAAGGAAAATACAAGATTACACTTAATTTCAAGCTCCCGAAAGGAAGCTATGCAACTATTGTCACAAAAAAGATTTTTAACAAGTAAGTGGCAACGTTTTACCGAAAAACTCTTAAATAAGCTCAAACATGACATAGTTTTGGGGGTGGGATAATGGCAACTTGCCAAGACTGCAGGTATTATGCTTCCAAAGATGAGAGCAAAGGAGACTGTCTAGGAAGGGAAGTCCCTGCAACAAGGGATGCAAACAAATGCCCCATGGGCGCGTTCAGGGCTAAGAAATAATTTGACATAAACATATTTATAGTAAGGCTTTCTGAATTTGAGTAAAATGATTCCTGTAATCACAAAAAAAGCTGCTGAAAAAATATGGAATGCAAAGGGCGAGATAGTTTTATCATTGGATTTAGGCAGAAGTTCTGAAAAAGTCAGCGTGAACGAAGGATTTGCGTTAATCAGGGAACAAAAAATTTCCCTAGAGCAGTTGAAAGGGCTTAAAGACAATTTCTATTATGCTGTCGAAGACAGCACAATAAAGAAAATTGCATTTTTTGCTGACGACACCAATTTGTATTACAAGCTTTTGCCTGCAGAAGACCGGCCTACTTTCACGATTTCATCAACTCCAATGCACAGGCATGTAAGGATTACACCAAAAGAGGATACTGTGCTAAAAATAAAAGAGATTCAGCCTGTCAAAGGAAAAGTTCTTGACACATGCATGGGCTTGGGATATACTGCAATAATGGCATCGAAGGATGCTGAATATGTAATTACTTTTGAACGGGACAAGAATGTTTTGTTCCTTGCAAAATACAATCCTTATTCACAGGAATTGTTTCAAAGCACGAAGATTGAAATCAGGCAGGAAAGTGTGTTTGAGGGCATCAGGAAGTTCCAGAACCAATATTTTGACAGAGTTGTACATGATCCTCCTACGTTTACACGTTCGCCTGAACTTTATTCAGATGAATTTTATGCTGAATTGTTCCGAGTTATGAAACGAAACGCAATAATGTATCATTACTGTCCTCTGCCCGGCAAGATGTCAGGAAAGCAGTTCCAGAACACCATAACGAAAAAGCTGAAAGAAGCAGGCTTTGTGAATGTTGAATATCACGAGAAATCGTCTGGAATAAGGGCAGTAAAAAAATAAAAAAAAGAAATTATTTCTTCTTTTTGACAGTTATCAGGTAAACTACCAGCACTACGCCAACAATCGTCACAAATAAGCCTATTGGTGAGAATTCAGGGACTTGTTCATCGTCGTTGTTTCCCTCTATTTCATAAGTTGGGGCTCCCGCTTCTTGGCGGGCTTGCATATTAACAAGGTCCAAATCTCCAGAAAGTACAAGATATTCTGTTCCAGCGATTGTTTCCTTTCCTGCAGTAATGGTCATTCCCCCTTTTTCTTTGGAATTCCCATTCTCAAAGTCAGCTGAACCAAAATTGAAGATTTTGGTTCCAGGACACGTTCTGTCTGCAACAGTATGCCCTTTTTCATTGCAAGTGGATACAGATTTTACGGTCGTTGGGAATACCTGTTCCTTTAATCCCATTTGAGTATAGTCTGAATCATCGACAAACACATCTGCAGTTACGTGGTTAATGTCAACATCTCCATCAAAATCATAGCCTGCGTTAGTCAAGTCCAAACTTGCACTTTTTAAGTTATTGAGCGTGTACTTTGCCATCAACCTGTCATCAGGCAATCTGACGACTATTGTGTCAGTTGCTACTTGGTTCTCGCCTGCTGAAAGCAGCCTTTCTCCTGCCAATTCAACTGCAAGGATTTTAACAGCCGTCGGGTAACTTGGACCAACAGTAACTACAAAGTCACACACGTCTCCGATTCCGTCGGTGTCTGTGTCTTCCTGTCCTGCATTTGAAACAGTTGGGCAGTTGTCTTCACTGTCAGGTATATCGTCGCCGTCAGTGTCTGCTACTCCAATCCATTGTAGGTAAGGGAATGAGTTTTCTTCATCGATTGCCCAAATTGTATCAAAGTCCCAACTAGTCATTGGTGGATTTGAACTCGACTTGAAGTATGATATGTCTGTTTCAGAAGTGCAGCCATCGTCGCCGTAAGCAATAACATCATAGTCTTCCCAATAAGAATAACAATTTTCAACATCATCGCCCGCTACATCATTCCAATAAACATTTGTCAGTGTAACTCCACCATTATATGGCCCATCAGTATAACCGACAAATCCTCCCAAATAAAGTGGTGCTTCAGGAGTTGATTCCAAGTCCGAATTTACAGAACCTGTTGAGAAGGAATCTGAAATAGTAGATGTGCCTGATCCGCCATCTATACCTCCTACAAACCCTCCGGCAATCCAGAGCGCGTCCGTCCAAGATACAGATACATCTCCTGTTGAATAGCAGTTAGTGATTGTTGCGCCATTCGTTACAGAACCCACAAATCCGCCTGCATCACCATTGGTTACACTTACATCTCCTGTTGCATAGCTGTTGCTGATTGAACCACCCACCATACCGCCTACAAGCCCTCCTGAATAGCCGCCATCCTCCGAAATTGAAGTAACGGTTGCAGATGAATAAGATGATTCAATCGAGCCTTGGTACAATTGTCCAACTAAACCACCCACAGGACTTATGCAGCTCACTGAACCAGTTGTCCAACAGTTTTGGATTGTTCCGTGACTATCTCCTACAAGAATTCCACACATTTGAAATGAATCACTAATTGTAGTTATTGTCGCACCAACTACTCCTAGATTCTTGATAACTCCAGAAGAATCAAGAGCGCCAAACAAACCAGTTGCATATGAGTCCCCATTAATGGTCAATCCAGTAATCTTGTATCCCTGCCCATCTAATGTTCCAAGAAACCCCGTGCCACCAGGGCATAAAGTAGAAAATTCAATTCCAGTGCAGTCAATGTCCTGTGTCAGAACATAGTTTGCTGAACAATCGTTATTTACGTCCTGCAACTCTGCGCAGGATGAGATTGGTGCTCCGCTCCATTCCAGGTAAGGAAATGAGGTTCCTTCAATGATTCCCCAAATGGTATCAAAGTCCCAGGAATCAATCGGCTCATTCCAGGCTGACTTAAAGTAAGATAAGTCGTCTGTGATTTTGTTGCAACCATCGCTGCCAGGATTTCCGTCAACATCAATGTAGCAGTCTGTTGCACCATCATCAGGTACGTCATTCCAATAAACATTTGACAGCGTAACCCCTCCTCCATCATTATGACCGATAAATCCTCCTACTTCGGCAGATTCATCGCCTGAAGTTACAGAACCTGTTGAGAAGGAATCCGAAATTGTATTTGAATCAGCTACCCCCGCTATAAACCCTCCTACAAAAGATCCTGGCCCTTGTGCTCCAAATACATCTCCTGTTGCATAACAGTTAGTGATGCTATTTCCATCATTAGTCACACTGCCCGCAAATCCAGCTGCATCCCCGAAGCTTTCTACATCTCCTGTTGCGTAGCTGTTGCTGATTGAACTAGGCAACACATAATCAGTCCACATAGTCCCGACGAGCCCTCCAGCAGTATATCCATCAGTATGAACTGTTGCTGACGAATAAGATGATTCGATTGAACCAGTATACAAGTCTCCTACTAAACCGCCAACAGTACCCATACCAGTTATTGAGCCACTTGTCCAGCAGTTTTGTATTGTTCCCTCACATCGTCCTGCAAGAATTCCTGCAGATCCTCCTGAGTTTGATGAATCTACTGTTGCATCAACTACCCCAAGATTTAGAACACTTGCGCCAGAATTTATTTTTCCAAACAACCCAACTAAAACATCTGAACTACTAATTGTCAAACCAGTAATAGCGTACCCTGCTCCGTCAAAAGTTCCGGAATATCCGGCATAATCCCCACACAAAGGAGTAAATTCAACGCCTGAGCAGCCAATGTCCGCTGTCTGAACATAGTCTGTCGAGCAATCTATTGTCTGCAGCTCCCCACATGTTGAGATTTCTTCTTGCGCCATAACTGCTGTTGCGCTTAACAGCATCAAACATATAACAAATAAACTTAGAATAATTTTCATCATTTACACCTCATGTTTTTTACTATAAAATCATTAACTTCAGTAATTTATGAGATTCTCGTATTTAAACCTTTTCGTGTGATTAAATTCGCCGTCAGGGATAAGGGCAGTCAGACATTGACTTTTATTTCTAAAGGCTCGCCTGTTGCCTTTTTGTAAAGCTTTTTGATTTTAGTGCTGAACATCTGCATCAGCACATTGCTGCTGTATCTCTTGTCTGTTGCAATAATCTCGCAAAAGCCCATTGAGCTTTGGTAGAGGCATATTGCTGAAATAGTGCCATGCTGATGCTCAACTTCAAAAAAATAAGTTTTGTGCTTTGGTTCATAACCACAAATGCCTTCAAGAATTGAAACATGGTTTGCTACTGATGAAAGAAAGTCCAGCTCCTCAAATTTCAAATCAAAACTAGACCCTTGCTGTGAAAAAGGCCCGGTTCTTCTCTGCACAATCCCAAGAACATCATCAAGTTCCATTCTCCCATTCCTGCCTTTCTTCCCACTTCACTTTCATGTATTCCTGTATGAACAAGGCTGATTCCCTGCCTGTGCCGAAATGCGCAAGCATCTTTGTCTTTGCTGCCTGCTTTGACTTTCCGCACCTGAAACATTTGAAAACTACTGATGCTTCTGAGCTTTGCACGTGCCCGCAGTTTGCGCACTGGTAAACCTTAAACTTCATCTTCAATCTCTTCTTCAATAATTTCCTTGCCTGTCTTCTTCAAGATAAGATATTCGTATGCTTTCTGCAAGGCAACAATTGCCTTTGGCAAGTCATTCATGCTTAATGTCTTTGTGCTTCTCCATTCTTCTTTGTCTGTCTTGTACCTTTTCTCAAAAGAAACAGAATAATATGCGCCCTTTTCACCCTGGTTTCTCCACACTGCAACAGCTATAGGCCCTGCCTTGAACTTCTTCTCAGGCAGATTCTTATTATCAAGCTTGACTTCAGGCATTTCCTTTGAAATTTCGAAGTGATATAAATAGTTTACCAAAATCTATTTAAAGAGAGTCAATAACAGCAATCGCGAAGAGAGATGATAGAGGAAAACTGGCATAGTTATGACGTCAAGAAAACAGAATCTGTGCTTGAGTCAAACATAGAAAAAGGGCTTGATTCTTCAGAAGCAAAACTTCGTTTACAGAAATACGGGCATAACAAATTAAAAGAAGAAAAGCCATTGACATTCTTATCAGTTGCTTCAAAAGAAGTAAGGGAGCCAATGATTCTTCTTTTGCTTGGCGTTGGCATTGTATACAGCATATGGGGCGAGCTCAGGGATGCAATAACAATCTTTGCAATAATTTTTACTCTCGTTTTCCTTGAAGTGTATATTGAGTTCAAGGCAAAAAAATCAATTACTGCCCTAAAAAAACTAACTGAGCCTACTGCAACAGTCATACGAGATTCAGCATACTGGGAAGTTCCTGTGGCAGAGCTTGTGCCAGGAGACATAATTGTTCTAAAGACAGGGCAGAGGATTCCTGCAGATGCAAGAATCACTGAAGCTTATGGATTGGCTGTTGACGAATCTTCCCTGACTGGAGAATCAATCTCTGTTGACAAGGATGCAAATGCAACAGCAGCAATAAACGCGCAGGTTTCTGAAAGAAAAAACATGGTTTTTACTGGAAGTGTTATTTCAAAAGGAAGAGGCAGAGCAATAGTTGTAGGAACTGGGATGAAAACAGAGCTTGGCAATATTGCAAAAATGGTTCAGGAGGCAAAGATTGAGAAAACTCCTCTGCAAAAGCTGATGAAAGAGCTCACCAAATGGATGGTTTGGGTTGCATTGTTCTTCAGCATAATTATCCCGCTAATAGGATTGGCAAGAGGGCAGCCTTTGAAAGAAATGGTTATGACTGGCTTGGCTCTTTCGTTTGCAACAATACCTGAAGAACTGCCTATTGTAATAACAATGGTTCTTGCTCTCGGCGCATTTGCGCTTGCAAAAAACCATGCTCTAGTCAAAAAGCTTGATGCTGCTGAGACTCTTGGCTCAGTAACTGTAATCTGCTCTGACAAAACAGGGACACTGACAGAGAACAAGATGACTGTCAAGAAAATTTTTGTTGACAAAGAGCTGGGGGATTTTGAAATACAAGGAACATATGCATTAAAGATTCTTGAAGCGTCCGTACTTTGCAACGATGTTTTAGTAAAAGAAAAGAATGTTTTTGTTGGAGACCCAACCCAGATTGCAGGATTTAATGCAGCAATAAACTATGGAGTTGATATTCCTGAAGTTCAGCAGAAATACGGCAAACTTGTGAATGAATTCACTTTTGACACACAAAGAAAGATGATGTCAACTGTTTATTTCAAAAACGGGAGGGGCAAGGTTTTTACAACAGGAGCTCCTGAAATGGTTCTCAAAAAATGCAATAAGATTCTTGTCAATGGCTTGGAAAAGAGCATGACTGCAAAAGACATGGAAATTATTTTCCAGTCAATAAACTACATGACAAAGAATGCGCTGAGAGTTATTTCTTTTGCTTACAAAAACATTTCAACTGACAAAATCAGCCAGGATGATGCAGAGTCTGACTTGGTGTTCATAGGAATGTTTGGATTAATGGACCCTCCAAGAAAAGATGTGAAGGCGGCATTAGATGAATGCAGCACTGCAGGAATAAGGGTGATTATGCTTACAGGAGACCATGCAGATACTGCTAAATCAATTGCCCGTGCATTAAGTATTGGAAACGGGCTTGTACTAACAGGCGCACAGCTTGATTCAATGAATGATGATAAGCTTGCTGAAGTGCTGAAGAAAGTTTCTGTGTTTGCAAGAGTTTCTCCAGAGCATAAGCTCAGGATAATTAATGTGCTAAAGAAACAGGGAGAGATTGTTGCAGTTACAGGCGACGGGATAAATGATGCTCCTGCACTGAGCAGCGCGAACATAGGCATTGCAATGGGCGAGACTGGAACAGATGTTGCAAGGGAAGCATCAAACATGATTTTGACTGACGATAATTTCTCAACAATTGCCAGGGCAGTAAAAGAAGGAAGAAAGATTTTTGACAACCTGAAAAAAGGAATAAGGTACTATCTTTCATGCAAAGTTGCGCTTATTTTCATATTCCTTATGCCAGTTTTGTTTGGAGTTCCGCTTCCTTTTGCGCCAATACAAATCATACTGCTTGAGCTGTTCATGGATGCTGCTGCATCAACTGGATTTGCGATAGAGAAGGCAGAGTCAGACATAATGAAGAGAAAGCCAAGGAATCCAAAGGAAAAGTTCCTGAACAAGTCAATGATTACGTCAATAGTTGTTTCAGCTTTATGTCTGATTGCAGCAGTGCTTATAACATATTCGTGGGCATTAATACACAAACTGCCTGTGGAAAAGGCGCAGACAATAGCATTTGCAACATGGATTATATGCCATATTTTCCTTGCACTTAACATGCGTTCTGAAAGAGAGCCAGTCTTTAAACTTGGCTTCTTTTCAAACAAAGTCATGGTAATCTGGGCAGTTTCTGCGATCGCTGTGCTGTTCTTTGCAGTCTACATAGATTGGCTTCAGGTTGTATTAAAGACAGTTGAACTTACTGGGGCTGAATGGTTATTCATACTGGTTGTTTCATTCATAGCAACATTCTGGATAGAAGTAAAGAAAATGATTTGGTACAAAAATAATGGAAAAAGACGCACAGCATAAAAACGATATTTTGTTTTTAAAAAGAAGAATTAAAGACAAGAACAGTTTAAAACGATTAAACGAAATTATGCACGACTGGGTTCTTGTAAGGGAAAAGCACCAGATTATCAAATCAAAAAACATTTTCAAGATAAGAATAGGAAATTACAATTTGTTTATGCGGAAAAGCGGGGCATCTTCTTCAATTGACATCTACCTTGAAGTTTTCAAGGACAAGCATCACATGAAACTGCCTGCATTTCAGGGAAAGAAAGACAAAATTGTTGTAGACTTGGGTGCAAACGAGGGGTATTATGCATTAGGAATGAAAGCTAACAATCCTCAACTAAAAATAATCTCAGTTGAGCCTGCGCCTGAAACATTTCAAATCCTTAAGAAAAACATCAGGGGAAACAGGCTGAAAGATGTTGTTTTGATTAACAAGGCAGTTTCATCAAAAAACGGCAAAATCAGTTTTGAGATTGTGCCTGAAGTCACTGCAATCGGCTCGCTTAACATTGGTTTGCAGAAAAGAAGCTGGCTTGATAAGAAAAAGATAAAGAAAATAACTGTAAGCTCAATAACACTTCCAGAGTTATGCAGACAGCTGAAAATCAATAAAATTGACATTCTAAAGATTGATGTTGAAGGCGCAGAGCTTGATATTTTGAAATCAAGCAGAAGCATTATGAAGCATGTAAAGAAGGCTGTAATTGAGAAGCATGCCCCTCAAATAACCAAAGGATGCATCGAATTCATGAAGAATAACGGCTTTAAGCTAATTCTTCAGGAAAAGGAAAGATGCGGGGATTTGTATTTTGTGAACAAGAGCCCCGACTGAATCCTGCGAAAGATTTAAATACAAACAAGGTTATTTTTTCCTAATAAGGATTTTTAAAAAATGGGTGATGATTGATGGAAGAAGGAGATGATTTTGAAATAATGCCCCGCGAGCAGATTAAGAAGCTCAGGGAAGAGATTTCAAGGCTGAAGACAGGTTCCGGGCCTGCAAGCGAAGAGCTGATTGATGCGATAAAGACACTTTCTATGAAGCTTGATTCAATGAGCAAGATTTTTGAGTCAGCTGAGCAGGATTTGCTGGAAGAGGACAAGACTGCTGAGATAATCAAGGACAAGATTGACCCTATACTGCAGAAAGTCACAGAGATTGACGACCAGAACAAGAAGATTGCAAAAGGGCTTGTCGCAATAAATGATATTCTTGAGGAAAAGCTTGGAGAGCTAAATGAGGTTGTTGAAGGCTTGAAAAGTATGAGGCCTTCGATGCAGGAGCAAAGGCAGGAAATGCCAAGAGACATCTCAGCAAGGCAGATTATTCCGCCTGAGCTGAATATTGGAGGAAGCATGGTTCCGCCTCCGCCAGAAAGACAGGTAAATGAGCCAGTCAAGCTGCCGTTCAGGAAAAAGCCGTTCTTCGGATAAAATGGATGAATATATTTATCCAACTGTGAGCCCGGAAAGAAAAAGGAGATTCTTCAAATATCTTGTGATAGAGGCAAAACTTCACAAGAGGGCAAAGGCACAGCAAAGAAGAGAGGATTTTGTAAAAAAGATTGATGTCCTTAGAAGTGTTGCACACATTGCTGAAGCGAAAAAAGCAGAGCCTGCACCAAGAAAAGATTTGAAAGAGCTTGAAGAGAAAATAGGCCGGGTTGCTGCGCAGGAAAACATAATCAGAGAGCTCCAGTCAGAGAACAAAGATATTGTTTCAAAAATTACAGACATACGCGCGCTGATACAAAAGATTGAAGAAGACCATCAGCAGATACAGGTGCTTCAAAATTCAATGAAAGAGATTGAAAGAAATCTTAAAGGCGATTTGACAAGGCCCCAGCTCGGGCAGATGAACTCAAAACTCATGAAACTGGAAGCGCAGCTGAACAAAATGCAGCAGAAAAAAGAAATGCTTACAGTCCATGAAAAAGTTGTTGAGGAAAAAGTCCTTGAGCAGAAGCCTCAGGTTGACATCGGGCAGCTGCACAAGAAACGAGTTAAGCTTTTGCAGAAGATTTCTGATTTAAAGCAAAAAAAGAAGTGAGGTGGTTTTAATGACTGGAATAGTTGTAAAGGCAAAGGTTAAGGAGCAGCTGAAGGGATTGAATCTTTCTGCTGATTTTATGCCGACAATAAACAAGAAAGTCAACCAGATTGTTCTTGATGCGATTGAAAGGGCAAAAGCCAACCAGAGAAAAACTGTGATGGCAAGGGATTTGTAATATTAAAAAATGACAAACACCCCGTATGGCGGAAAGCTCGTGAACAGGGTTATCCCTAACGAAAAGATAGGTGACGCCCTGCGCGAAGCTGAAAGATTATTCAAAATCGTAATTGATGAAGAAACAATAACAGATGTTAAAAATATTGCAAGAGGAGTCTACAGCCCCCTTGAAGGGTTCATGTGCAAAGATGCTTTCTTGCCTGTGCTGGAAACGATGAGGCTGAAAAACGGGCTCGTTTGGAGCATACCCGTTATTCTTGATGTTGATGAAAGTGTTGCGCAAAAAATCGTGCTTGGGCAGAAAGTTGCCCTTGTTGACAGCAACCAAAAGCCAATTGCATTAATGGTTGTGGAAGATAAATATACATTTGACAAGAAAATGCTTGAAGATGATGAATTTGGCACAGAAAGCAATGAACACCCTGGAATTAAAAAAGTCGAGAGCATGAAGCCAGTTCTTGTGGGAGGAAAAATTGACCTGATTGACAACTCCAAGGAGCCTTACCCTTACCTAAACTTCACACCGCAGGAAACAAGGGCAGCTTTTGATGCCCGCGGATGGAAAAAGATTGTTGCATTTCAAACAAGAAACCCGCCGCACAGAGGACATGAATATCTCCTTAAGTGCGCACTTGAAGTCTGCGAAGGACTGTTTATTGACCCCGTCATTGGAAAAAAGAAATCAGGAGACTTTAATGATGATTTAATAATCAGGTCCCACCAAATAAATCTTGAGCATTATTTCCCAAGCAACAGGGTATTTATGGCGATACTTCCATACACGATGAAATACGCCGGGCCAAGGGAAGCAATATTTCATGCAATAATCAGGAAGAACTTTGGATGCACCCATTTTATTATCGGAAGAGACCATGCAGGAGTCGGGCATTTCTATGGGAGTTTTGATGCACAAAAATTATTAGACCAATATGCGGATGAGATTGGCATAGTGCCTTTGGATTTTGAAAACTCATTCTACTGCAAAAAATGCGTGGGCATAGAGACTTACAAAACCTGCCCGCACAAAGACGAGGACAGGATATTCCCGTCAGGAACATGGGTCAGGGAAATGGTTAAAGACAAGAAGAGGCCTCCTGAAGAGATAATGAGGCCTGAGATTGCAGACTTGATAATAAACTGGGAAAAGCCATATGTTGAATAAGATTCTCATACTAACACATTGGGACACTGACGGCATAGTTTCAGCAGCGCTTCTTGCAAAAAATCTAAACTGCAAAACAGAATTCTTAATTCCAGAGATAAGCCACTATTTCCTGACAGACAAAGAGATTAAAAAGATAAAAAAAGCCAAATTTTCTGAGATTTACCTGACAGACATGGCTCTTGACCAAAAAAGCAGGGAGAAGCTTAAGCCTGCTGCAAAAAAAATCACCATACTCGACCATCATTATACTGGCAAGACAAGGAGCATAACTTGTATAAACCCCATTCTTGAAGGAAAATCTGCTCTAAAATACCCCTGCGCATGCCAGGTTGTTGCTGAATTTGTTGGCGAGAAAGAAGAGCTCCTGCCTGTAATCGGCGCCATCGGAGACAAGGAAGAGGAAATACTAAAAAACAAATATTTTGCAAAAAAAATTAAGAATGTTGAAAAAAAGAATAAGCTTAGTTTCAACAAGCTGAATAAAATAAAGCTGCTGCTTGATTCAAATTACATGGTAAATAATAAAAAAGGAGTTATTGCTGCAATAAAAATCACCCAGAAAAATGTTCAAGACATACTAAAAAATAAAAAAATGATTCAGCAAAGAAAAAAAATAGATAATGAGCTAAAGAAATTGTTGAAGAGCCAGCCTGCTTTAAGAAAAGGAAAAATCGTATATTTCAATATAAGCTCAAACTACAAAATACTCTCCTCAATAACAAGGGAGCTGGCAAAAAAATACCCTGATAATTTAGTTGTTGTAAGGCAGAAAAGCAATATTTATATAAGAAGAAAAAATCTTCCAGTCAGCCTGAAGCCTGCAATTGAGTTTGCAAACCGCAAAGGGCATATTGCAGGAGGAAAAGATGAGGTTTGCGGAATAATTTTAAAGAAACCTGATAAAAAATTTTTACAACAATTATTTGAGGTGTTAACATGACAAAAGCATTTTGCCTCTGGTTTACAGGACTTTCCGGCTCTGGAAAAAGTACAGTCGCTGAATTAGTAGAAAAAAAGCTTAAGGAAAAAGGGCTTGACCTCCAGCATCTTGACGGCGATGTTGTTAGGCAGGATTTAACAAAGGATTTAGGCTTTTCAAAAGAGGACAGGGACAAGAACATTCAAAGAGTATCTTTTGTTGCTGAGCTGTTGGACAGCCACGGAATTCCTGTTATAACCACATTTATCTCGCCGTTCAGGGAAGAAAGGCAGCACGCAAGAGAGAAAATCGACAATTTCATAGAAGTTTATGTTAAATGCCCTCTTCAGGTTTGCGAGAAAAGGGATGTCAAAGGGCTTTACAAAAAAGCAAGAGCAGGGCAGATACCTAGCTTCACAGGAATTTCCCAGCCTTACGAAGAGCCTGAGCATCCTGAAATTGTCCTTGAAACTGACAAAGAAACAATAGAAGAGAGCGCACAGAAAGTTATTAACTACCTAATTAAAAAAGGATTCTTAAAAGAAGTATACACAGTTGGCAAATAATTTCAGCTACCCTGTGTCGCCTCGTATATATGCCCTTGTCATTTTGTTGGACGGGGAATTGAAAAATTTCTTTGCCGGACCACATTCAACTAAATCCCCTAAATAAACAAACATGGCATAGTCTGCAATTCTTTTTGCCTGCCTCAAAGTGTGGGTGACAACAATGAATGTATAATTTTTCTTAAGGATATTGAACTGCTCTTCGATAAGCTGGGCTGAAATCGGGTCCAAAGCAGATGTCGGCTCATCTGCAAGAATCACTTCAGGCTCTACTGCAAGTGTCCTTGCAAGAGCAAGCCTTTGCTGCTGCCCTATTGAAAGTTTTGAAGCAGGAGACTTCAGCCTTGTTTGCACTTCGTCCCATAATCCTGCAAGCCTAAGATAATATTCAACAAACACATCCATCTCTTTTTTCTTGATGTCAGACATGCTGTCAAATCCCATTTTATTTAAGATTTTTTTCTCGCCATTCTCAAGCTGTGTCAATATCTGCTGCCTTGTCATCCTGTGCACCCTTGGGCCAAATGCAACATTATCATATATTGACATTGGAAGCGGGATTGGATTTTGCGGCAGAAATCCTATTTTTTTTCTCAGCAAAGTAAGGTCTGTGCCCGGGTCATAGATATTAACCTCATCAACAAGCACTTTTCCCCTAACTTGTATATCTTCATTCAGGTCAACAAGCCTGTTAAGGCACTTCAGCAAGGTTGTCTTGCCGCAGCCTGAAGGCCCTATTATCACAGTCAGCTGTTTTTCCGGAAACTCAACATTTACATCATGCAGAACTTCACTTCCTGAGTATGAAACAGAAAGGTTATGAATCCTTATTTTTGCCATTTTTATTACCTCCAATTTATTTTATAGTGTATTTTGAAAATTTATGCCCTAATAATCTTGAAATAAAACTTACCAAAAGGATTATTCCAACAAGCACCAGCGCTGAAGCGTATGCTCTCTGCTGCACCTCAAGGATTGGGCTGCTCATCTGGAAAAATGTTGCCAAAGGAAGTGATGCAACAGGCTCGAAAATGGACCTTGGCATATAATCTGTATAGCCTGCGGTAAATAATATTGAAGCAGCATCGCCTATGCCCCTGCAAAAAGCAAGCATGACTGCAGTAATTATGCCTGGAAAAACCTGCCTCAGTATTACTTTGAATGTGGTTGCAATCTTTGTTGCGCCCATTGCATAAGATGCCTCTTTTAATGCAACAGGAACCATTTTTGTAACTTCATCAATTGCCCTTACCATTATTGGCATCATTAAAAATGAAAGTGCAATAATTCCTCCCAGCAAGGAAGCTCTTATTCCAAAGTAAAGCATGACCATAAAACCAAATGCGCCGTAAACAATAGAAGGGATGCCTAAAAGTATGTCAAGGCATAATCTTGCAGTGTGCGCAAGCCTGTGGCCAAAATATCCCTGCATATATTCTCTCTGCAACGCAAATGAAATCGGGAGGCTTAGTATTGTTGAAACAATTAAAGCTCCAAACGCAAGATACAGCGAGCCAACTATTGCATTCGCGATTCCTCCTTCCTTGCCAAGATAGTATCCACCTTTAGGAGTGTCTGTAAGCATCTGCCAGTTAAGTGCAGGCATACCTTTCACCACAACAATTGCAATAATCGCAATTAATGATAAAATAACTATTGCAAAAGATATCAGCATGAGTTTCTTTGCAACTGCCTCTTCAAATTTTCGCACATCCATCAGGCAGTCCTCCACTCAAGCTTTAGCAAAGTATAATGCGCAAGAGCATTAAACCCTGCAACAACAATCAAAAGTATAAGTGCTGCAAGCATTAATGCAGAATCATAAAGAGGGATTGACATCATCTCACCATAATTATTTGCAATTAGCGAAGGAAGCGTGTAGCCTGCATCAAAAATTGAGGAAGGGAGTTGCACAACATTGCCTACCACCATGAGAACTGCGATTGTCTCGCCAAATGCCCTTGAAAAGCCAAGAACAACTGCTGCAATTATGCCCTGCAAAGCTTTCCTAAAAACAATGTGCCTTGTTGTTTCCCATTTTGTTGCGCCAAGCCCGAGAGCAGATTCCCTGAGCTCAAAAGGCACTGACCTTAATACTTCAGTTGAAACTGAAATTATAAGTGGAAATACCATTACTGCAAGAATAATTCCTGCTGAAAGAAGGCAATAGCCTGTTGTCTCATAGCCAAGCATTTGGCCAACATACTTTACAATAGGAACTATTGCAAGAACTCCGCACAATCCATACACAACAGAAGGGATTCCTGCAAGTATGTCAATAAAAGGCATTGTAAGCTCCCTGAATCTAGTTGAAGCATATTCTGAAAGGAATATTGATGTTAGAAGGCATACCGGAACTGCCAAAAGCAGCGCAAGCAGAGTTACCTCAAGTGTGCCAACTATAAATGGAAAGAAGCCGAACTGCCCTTTGAAAGGCGACCAGAGCGAGGAGAACATAAGCTCGTATGCAGGCTTGCTCAAGAGAATAGGTTTTGCTTTTAATACCAAAACAAATACTATGATTAAAAAAAGAAAAATAACAAAAATAGCAAAAATTCTCATCAGCAGCAAAACTAATGTGTCCTTGCTATTTGTCATTTATTTCTCAAACCTTCTTCAATGCATCTTCAATCTGCATAGGGGTAAGCTTGATATAGCCCGTCTCTTCAACATAGTTCTGCCCATCTGTCAAAATCCATTTGACAAACTCCTTCGTGACTCCTGTGAAGTTGCCCTTTGTCATAAGGTTAAGGTCTCTTGCAGGAGGAGAAGGATAAACTCCATTTCTCACAGAGCCAATTGCCATCTGCTTTGAATCAAGCTTCTCATTTTCATCAACTATGCCATTTTCATTAATGTCAATTGGAACAACTTTCATTCCTGCAACTGGCAATCCTGTCTTAGCATCATAAGCATAGTTAAGGTTGTTATAACCTATCCCTAATGCATCTTTAACAACAGCTTCAGCAATTCCAGGGTCAGCATAGACACCAACACCCTTAAGGTCTTCCTGCAATCCGCCTGTTTTAAGGTATTTTGCCCAGGTTTCTGCTGCACCGCACGAGTCTGATCTTGTGTATACAACAACTTTTTGTGTTGAGCTTGCTCCTGCAACCTCGCCCCAAGTCATTGCTTTGTCATTAATCCACAAATCAATGAAAACCTGTTTCTTTATGCCCTTCTGGAGCAGTTCATTAAGCGCAGGATTCTTTTCATTTACTGCCGGGAAGACTGCATCTTTTACCACAGGAACAAAATATGCGCCTTGGTCAATTTCTTCCTGCTTTATTGACCTTGAAATCATTCCCAAGTCAACCAAGCCTCCAAGCGCGTCTGCAGCCCCTTTTCCTGCACCGCCTGCTGAAACATCAATCCTCACGCCAGGGTTAACTTTCTGGAATTCTTCTGCCCACTTTAACATCATAGGGTATAATGCAAAAGCACCTGAAACTCTGACAGTGCCTTGCAGTGTATCCTTCTGCATTTCTGTGTTTGTAGTCTGGCATCCTGCAAAAATCAACAAAACAGGAATAAGAAAAACTAAAAGCAATTTGCTAACTTTCATTTTGCACCTCTTATTTTTTAATTTAGATTAATTAAAGCAAAATAACCAAACTGCGTTTAAAAAGCTTTTCTTTAATTATTTGTGCGAGAACCAAAACTCCATCTTTTCCTTGCTGTCAAGCCTGCAGAAACCGAAGCGTTCAAACTGTATGATTTCACCTTGGTGAAGCTGAGTTATATTTTGCTCTGCAACGCCTGTAATAAGCATGTTTCCAACCTGCATGTCGCCTGGCATCAAAACTGAAGCTGAAACTGACTGGCTGACTGGAATCCAATGGATGATTTTTGCGCCTTTGCTCCTGAATTTTTCATATTCTTTTGAGTCAAAAACAAACGCATCCCCGTGCTTCACAAAATTAAGGCAGTCCATCAGCCTGTAAAGCTTTCCGTCTTCCAATACATTAAAGTCTGCCTTTTCAATGTAAAATTCAGTTGTTGTATGCAGTTTCCTGCCGCCTCTTTTGTCATTAGGATTTATGTGAAGCTCAACATCCATGTCTGGAGCTTTTTCAACAGTTATCTTGACTGGGTCTGAGATAAAAAAGAATCTTTTTGCAACAGGGTCAAGAAGCCTTCTGTTTATTGCTGCAATAACTGTAAAGTCAATGTTTGTCTGGCTCTTGCTTAATCCAACTTCATTGACAAGCTCGTAAAATGCTTCTTTGACTATGCCTCTTCTTCGCAAAGCCCTAATCGTAACTAATCTCGGGTCATCCCATCCATTCATCTTGCCCTGCTCAATCAGCTCTCGAATCTCTCTTCCTTGAGTGACTGCGCCGACAACATTGATTCTTCCATACTCTCTTACAACTGGATTCTTGAAGCCAAACAAGCTTCTAATAAAATTCTGGAGCTCCCCTCTCATTGTGCCAAACTCGTTGCTTCTCAAAATATGGGTGACTCCGCAGAACTCTTCTTCAACTGAATTTTCAAAATCATACATCGGCCAGACTTTGTATTTGTCTTTCTGCCTGTAATGCTCTGCATAGACGAGCCTCATCATAACTGGATCTCTCATAACTTGGTTTAATGACTTCATGTCAATCTTTAATCTTAATACTGCCTCTCCTTCCTTTAGCTCGCCTTTCAGCATCCTCTGCCAGTTCTTCTTGTTCTCGTCAACAGGAGAATTCCTGTGGATGCACTCAGCACCATTCTGCCTTTTGTCATTCATTATTTCTTTTTGGCAGAAGCAGACATATGCTTTTCCTTCTGAAATAAGTTTTTCAGCAAGCTCATAGAATCTTGGCATGTCATCTGAAACATAAACAATCTTGTCAGGCTTGATGTCCAAGAAATTTACAACATCTTCCATCAAGGCATCAACATACTCCTGCTTTGCAAGCAAAGGGTTTGTTTCCTCTAGTCTCAAGACTGCCTTTCCATTGTATTTCTTTGCATACAAATAATTAATCAAGAAAGACATTGCGTGCCCTATGTGGTTGTATTTTGAAGGCTCAGGAGGGATTCTTGTGACAACCTTGCCCATCTCTGCGCCCTGAAGCTCAGGGAAGCCTTTTTTCTCAACCTTCTTTTTCTCCAAAAGCTCAGGCGCAAATTCCTTCAGCTTTGCTGTCTGCTCTTCAACATCCATAGAATTAACATCATTAACTATGCCCTTGATTACTTCCATCAACTCTTTCTGCCTTTCCTTCAGCTCAGGGAACTCGCCTATAATCTTGCCAGTAATTGCACCAGGAGTTGCCTTGCCCTCGAAGCGTACTGCGTTCTGCAAAGCGTACTTGTAAACTGCGTCCTTTACTTTCTTATCCATTTTATCTCAGAATACGCAGTCCATTTATAAAGTTTAAGAAAAAAAATGAGATATGAATACGCCAAGGTAATGTGTAATAAATACAACCAGCATTGCGATTGCCAGATGCTCGGTTATAACCCTGTGAGGGTTTACCTTCTCCTGCCTTGCTATAAAATAGCTCAATCCTGATATCAGAACAAATCCCCATATAACATCAACAACAACTGCAGTCCTTAATGGCATAAGCAGGACAGGAACTGCAAAACTCAGCGCAACAAAAAACTTTGCAATCCAGGTAGCAAAAGTTGATTTCCAAATCTGCTTTACGGTTTTCTTGATGGACTCTTCAGAAATATGCACCCCAAGTGCATCAGAGAATGCATCAGCAACTGCAATCACAAGAATTCCTCCAATAACTGCAAGCTTTGAGTTTGTCGATGAATCAAGCCCCACAATAAGCCCTAGTGTTGTTATAGTCCCTGATGTAGTTCCAAAGCTAAGCCCCTTTTTTACTGCGTCCTCTAACATTGAAATAAAAAAAGAAATTGAAGTTTAAAAGCTTTGTCCTATTTCTTTTTCTTGGTTTGTTCCAAAACAACAAATTTCGATAAGTTTATAAGGCAAGGCAAAAAAACCTAATCTGTACAAGAAAACAAAGGAAAAGAGGAAATGTTGTTTTCTTACAGAAGATATATGGAAAATTTCAGAAAACTAGGAATAATCGAACCAATATTAAGGGTAATTAAAGAGGAGAAGTTTGAAAAGCCCAGCGGGATTCAGGAAAAAGCTATTCCATTGGTTGTCGCAGGAAAGGATGTTATAGGCGGCGCTGCAACTGGCTCAGGCAAAACACTTGTTTTTGGCGCAGCTATAATCCAGTTCTGCGAAAAAGGAAAAGGCATCCAGTCACTTGTGCTTACACCAACAAGAGAGCTTGCTGAACAGGTTTCAAAGGCATTAAAGACTTTCTCAAGATACAAGCCTCTTAACATTACTGCAATATACGGCGGAGTTGCAATACTTCCGCAGATTCACAGCCTGCAGAACGCGAATGTTGTTGTCGGCACACCAGGAAGAATTCTTGACCATCTCCAGAGAAGGACAATAGATTTGGGCAAAGTCAAGATTCTTGTTTTGGACGAAGCTGACAGGATGCTTGATATGGGCTTTATCGATGATGTTGAGAAGATAATCAGGTGCTGCCCAAAGGAAAGGCAGACTATGCTGTTCTCAGCGACAATCTCAAAGGACATCGCATACATTGCAGAAAGCTACATGAAAAATCCATTAGAGGTTGAGGCTGAATCTTATGTTGACCCTAGAAAGCTCAGGCAGATTTACTATGATGTTCCTGAAAACATGAAATTCTCGCTTCTTGTCCACCTGCTGAAAAAAGAGCACGCAGGCTTGATAATGGTATTCTGCAACTCAAGGCATGCAGTTGATTTTGTTGCAAACAATCTTAACCTGAACAATATTGATGCAACTGCAATCCACGGCGGATTCTCGCAGGCAAAAAGAACAAGCACAATCAGCAGTTTCCATGCGCATAAAGTCCATGTCCTTGTATGCACTGATGTTGCTGCCAGAGGGCTTGATATTCCGGGAGTATCTCATGTTTACAACTTCGACATACCAAAAGAAAGCAAGCAGTATATCCATAGAATTGGAAGGACTGCAAGAGCTGGAAAAGAAGGAATAGCAGTAAACATGCTTACGCAAAGAGACTATGAAAATTTTGACAGGGTGCTCAGGGACAATGATGTTGAAATCAAGAGAGAAGAGCCCCCTCAGTTTGAAAGAATTCAGATAAGGTGGACTCCAACACCGAGAAGATTTGGAGGCAGGGGACCTGGAGGATTTTCAAGAGGCGGGAACAGAGGATACGGCGGGCAAAGAGACAACAGAGGGCATGGCGGCGGCAGGGGACATGGCGGACACAGCCAGGGAAACAAACGTAATATGAGTTTCAGAAGATAAAGTTCAAACTAGTTCTTGATTAAATGAAAATAAAAGAAAAAAAAGTTTATTTCTTTTTTGACTTCTTTGCAGCTTTCTTAAGAGCCTTTTTAACAGCTCTTGAGTTCTTGCCGTCTCTGTCGTTCAGCTTTCTCATAACAAAGTAAGCGCCTAAGACTAGTGCATCAAATGCAAGGAATATTCCAAGCACAACCCAAAGGTTGGCTGTTGGCTTCTTCTTTGCTAGCACTTCTGCTGGCTTTGACTCTGGCTGTTTCTTGACAGCTGCTCCTGTTGCTGAGTCTGCTTTATTTGCTTCTTCAGTTGCCTTAGCTTCTGCAGCTTCCATGTCAGCCTGCTTCTTTGCAATGCCTTCTGGAGTTAGCTCTCTCATTTTCTCAAAGAGCATTGTTGCCCTTGAAGCTGAGATTGTCTTGACAGTCATCTGCAAGTCAAAGTAATAGTCTGCGTCAACATCTGACTTAATGCTTTCTTCAAGGTTTACCTTGAGCATCTGCGCGTCCTCGTATATTTCAACGAAGCCCGGAGGTGTTGATGCTGCTATCTTTGACACCATCATTGTGTGGCTCACGCCGTTTATAATCAGCGCGAATCTCTGGCCTTCTGCAAGTGAAAGCTCCTTTGTCCTCAGCGCATCAAGATCGTATGTTGCGATTGAAGGTGCACTTTCATGACTGCTACTGCCACCGCCGCCTGAGCTTCTTGCAGTTACTGTTACAGTCAATGTGTCTGAGTCGCTTCTGCCGAACTTGTCAGTCACTGTCAAGGTTACAGTCTTGTCTCCTACAGTGTTATAGTCGTGCGTTGGGCTGGCACTTGTTGAAGTGTCTCCGTCGCCGAAGTTCCATAGGTAAGTCAGAGTGTCGTTCAATAGGCTGTCAGTTACTCCGTCTATGTTCGGATCGCTGGTTCCTGCTGAGCTGAAGTGCACGTCTGCGTTTGTGTATACGCTTGTGTCGTCACCTGCATCTGCAGTTGGAGCGAAGTTTACAACATCTACGACATGTCTGATGCCGTGAATGCTGAAATTGTATATGACATCGCCTGCAAGGTTCTTTACGACTCCGCCTGAAAGCATTCCGTCAGTTGCAGTCACTCCTTCAAGTATTACGAACTCGAAAGTGCTGTTTGTGACAGTTGAGTCATATGCTTTAACATTTGTGAATGTTGCATAAGACAGCGTGCTGTTGTCAACAATTGAGTTGATTACAGTTGAGTATTGGACTGTTGAATCAGCTACTACTGTTGAATTCTTGACTATTGAGTGCGCTATTGTTGATGCTGAATCAATCAATATTGTATTCTCAACCCAGCTATCTGTTACTGTGCTGTTTGTTATTGTGCAATTCAGTATTGTGCTTCTCAATATCTCTGACATGCTGGTTATTGTGCTGATGTTAACTGTTGAGTCTTCAACATAGCTGTCAGCTGAGATGAATGACAATCCGTTGTCATAGTCTGCTGGGCCGTATGAAGCCTCGTATACTGAGTCGATTGTTGAATTGACAATAGTTGGTGTAATTGCATTAACTGTTATTGTTACAGTTACTGTGTTGCCTTCCAATGCGCCGTCAGTTGCTGCGTAGGTGAATGTGTCAACGCCGACAAATCCTGCGTCTGGTGTGTAGTTGAATGAGCCGTCAAGCCACAACTGCAATGTACCATTTGATACGTCTGTCTTCAAGACAGGTGTTAATACCTGGCCCTCAACATCGGAATCATTTTCTAGTACTCCTGGTGCAGGCACGTTTAGTGCAACGTCCATATCAGTTGAGTACGAGTCTGGAACTGCGACTGGTGCATCGTTTACTGCATTTACAGTAATTGTGACTGTTGCAATGTTGCTGTTTGCTGTGCCGTCATTAGCGTGGTATGTAAATGAGTCAGCACCGTTGAAGTTTGCATCTGGTGTGTATGTGAATGAGCCATTTGCGTTTAATACAAGTGTTCCATTCAATACATTAGTGTCAAGTACTGCTGTCAATGCATCCAGATCAATATCTGTATCATTGCCTAGCACGCCTGAAGCTGCAATATTCAATGCTGTGTCTTCATTTGTAGCAAATGCGTCGTTAGCTGCAACTGGTGCATCGTTTTGTGCTGTTACTGTTATTGTAACAGTTGCCTCTGTGCTGTTTGCTGCGCCGTCGTTTGCTACGTATGTGAAGCTGTCAACGCCGTTAAAGTTTGCATTTGGTGTGTAGTCAAATGAACCGTCTGCATTTAGAGTCAATGCTCCGTTTGAAACATCTGTGTCCAATACTGCAGTTAGTGCGTCTCCATCAACATCAGAGTCATTGCCCAATACTCCGCTAGCTGCTATGCTTAATGAGCCATCCTCAGCTACTGAGTATGAATCATCGTTTGCAACTGGTGCATCGTTTAGTGCATTTACTGTTATTGTAACAGTTGCCTCTGTGCTGTTTGCTGCGCCGTCGTTTGCTACGTATGTGAATGTGTCTACGCCATTGAAGTTTGCGTCTGGTGTGTAGCCAAATGAGCCGTCTGCGTTTAGAGTCAATGTGCCGTTTGAAACATCGCTTGCTAGCAATGCTGTTAGTACATCTCCTGCATCAACGTCTGAGTCATTTCCTAGCACGCCTGAAGCTGCTATGTTCAATGCTGTGTCTTCGTTTGTTGCGTATGAGTCATCAACTGCTACAGGCGCGTGGTTCAGGTGCGTTACAGTAATTGTAACTGTAGCCACATTGCTGTTTGCTGTGCCGTCGTCAGCTGTGTATGTGAAGCTGTCAACGCCATAGAATCCTGCATCTGGTGTGTAGTTGAATGAACCGTCTGCATTTAGAGTCAATGCTCCGTTTGAAACATCGGTGTCCAAAAGTGCAGTTAGTGCATCTCCGTCAACATCTGAATCATTGCCTAGCACTCCTAGTGCTGGAACATTTAGTGAGCTGTCTTCCATTACGCTGAAAGAGTCATCAAGTGCAACTGGTGCATCATTTACTGGAATAACAGTAATTGTGACTGTTGCAGCTGTGCTGTTTGCTGTTCCATCGTTTGCTAGGTATGTGAATGTGTCAACGCCGTTAAAGTCTGCGTCTGGTGCGTAGTCAAATGAGCCGTCTGCATTCAAAGTCAATGTTCCGTTTGTAACATCAGCAACTAGTGCTGCTGTCAAAGCATCGCCGTCTGCATCTGTGTCATTTATCAAGACTCCTGCTGCAGGGAAGCTTAATGGAACATCTTCCATTGTATCATATGCATCATCATTAGCGACTGGCACATCGTTGATTGAATTTACTGTTATTGTAACTGTTGCAATGTTGCTGTCATCATCGCCGTCATTTGCATGATAGGTGAATGAGTCAGCGCCATTGAAGCCTGCGTCTGGTGTGTAATCAAATGAGCCGTCTGCATTTAGTGTCAATGTACCATTTGTAACATCTGCGTCTAATACTGAGGTCAATGAATCTCCATCGCCGTCTGTATCATTGCCTAGCACTCCTGGTGCAGGTACATTAAGTACAGTATCCTCATCAATAGCATAGCTGTCATTTTTTGCAATTGGCACGTCTTCAACTGAGTTAACAGTAATTGTAACTGTTGCTGCAGTGCTGTTTGCTGTGCCGTCGTTTGCAACGTAAGTGAATGTGTCAACGCCGTTAAAGTCTGAGTTTGGTGTATAATCAAATGAACCGTCTGCATTCAATGTCAATCCGCCGTTTAGTGTGCCAAGAACAAGGATTGCTGTCAAAGCATCGCCGTCAGCGTCTGTGTCATTTGCAAGTACCCCGGTTGCAGGAATAGATAGTGAACCATCCTCATCAACTGAGTATGAATCATTCAATGCAACTGGAACATCATTTACTGGACCAATGTTTATTGTGACTGTTGCAATATTGCTGTCAACAGTTCCGTCATTAACATGGTATGTGAATAAGTCTGCTCCATTGAAGCCTGCATCTGGTGTGTAGTTGAATGAGCCGTCTGTGTTTAGAGTCAATGTACCATTAGATACATCTGTGTCTAGAACTGCAGTCAGCACATCAAGTGGGTCTGCGTCAGTGTCATTTGCCATGACTCCTAGTGCAGGTACATTCAATGCTGTGTCTTCATCTGTTGCATATGTGTCATCTGAAGCTACAGGAACATCGTTTATTGCATTTACAGTAATAGTTACTGTTGCAATGTTGCTGTCCTGGTAGCCGTCATTTGCTGTGTATGTGAATGTGTCTGTTCCGCTGAAGTTTGCATCTGGTGTGTAATCAAATGAGCCATCTGGGTTCAATACAAGTGTACCATTAGATACATCTGTGTCTAGAACTGCAGTTATTGGGTCGCCGTCTGCATCATCATCGTTTGCAAGAACTCCGTCAGCTGGTATGCTCAATGAGTCATCCTCATCGACTGAGTATGAATCATTAAGTGCTACTGGCGCTTCATTGCCGATTACAACTTCAACATCAAATGAGTCTGAGTTTGTAATTCCGTTTGCAACAACTTCTAGCTCTATTGTAAGAGTGTGAACTCCGCCAATTACTCCAAAGTCAGTCTCTGGGTTAAATGAGATTACATCATCAGTTGTGTCATTCTCTCCTGCTTCCAAGTCAAGCACATTCTCGATTGTAGTGCCGTTCATTGTTGCCCTGATTGTTGCTGTAACTGTGTCTGTGTCCTTCCATGTGCTGCCAGTGTTTGTCTGCGCAGTAATGTCATGCTGCATGTTTACTGCAACATCTGTGTCCTTTGTTACAGTTGAAGGGTTCAAAGTAATAGAATCTATGTTAATCTCGTTATACCTTGCTATATAGTTGCTTCCAGAAACATCGTGAGTGAATCTGTAGTTCTCCTGCAAGGTCTTTGTCTTATAGTTGTCCTTTACTGCGTAAATACCGTAGTATTCGCCGGCGACAAATCCTGTTATGGTAACATTTGCACCTGTGCCTGATTTCCACAGTTCATAGTTGTGATAAACCTCAATTGTGGCACTGATTGGTGCTTCTGTCAAGTAATCGTAGTTGCTAAGTGTCAGCGAATATGTAGCTGCATCAACTGCAACTGCGCTGACTGCGAAAACCATCAATGCGATCAAAATTCCGAATAGTTTTGTTTTCATTTTATTCCTCCTTTACCAGTTAATAGAATCCTTGTCATGGTCATCTCCAGGTCCCTGGTCTGGCCCGACATTAGGATTGCTGCCTTTCTTGGCAGGCTTTTTTTTGTTATGATCGTCATCATCGTGAATTTTCTTATAGGTAAGGTAACCTGCTCCTGCTGCAACAACAACTGCTGCAGGGATTACCCACTTCTTATTTCTCTGAAGCCAGGTCTTGTCTTGAACAACTGCTACAGGCTTTTTCTTTTCCTCATCAGCAGGTTTCTCTTCCTTAGGCTTCTTGCTGTCAATATACGCCTGAATTTCCTCTAGCTTCTGCCTGTTAGCGTATTTCAATGCATCCTCTTGGCTGAAAAGAACTTTCTTTCCTTCCCAAAGGTAGATTTTCGAAACAGGATCAAGTGAACTAAACTTAGATTCATCAATATCTGCTGATCCAAGCAAGTACGGGCTCATAACTGGAGGTGAACTTACTGGTGGGACTGCTGTCTCTATCTTAGGCGCGCATCCAAATGCGCCAGAAGCAAGCACTGCTGCTGCAGTCGCATAGCATACTCCATTCTTTATTCTGTCAAAAAGAGATTTCTCTTTATGCTCGTAATTTACAACGTTGTCCAATGTTTTATTTTCCATTTTAGGTATACCCCCAATATTTTTTGTTAGTGTTATTTGACTAGTCTAACTAACTCACAATACCCCACTTTTTAGCCATTAACTGGTAGTAAAACAATACTTGTATATAAATCTTTCTGTATTTTGTTACGTGTTAGTGGTGAAATTTAAAATAATTAGAATCCAATATTGTCTTTGTTTGAATCTGAGCCTGAGCCCGAGTCGCTGCCAGAGCCACTGTCTTTGTCGCTGTCAGAGCCATCGCCTTGGTCTGGCCCGACATTTGGATTGCTGCCGCCTTTCTTTGGCTTATAACTGTGCTTCTTGCTTTCTTTCTTGTCAACAGCCTTTGCAATCCCATAGCCTGCTGCAGCTGCTCCGACAATTGCAACTGGAATTACCCAACCTTTGTTTCTGTCAAACCAGCTTCTTTCTGTTTCAACTTTTTGAGAAGCAGGTTTTTCCTGGACTTTTTCATCAATTGTCTTCTGCTTTGCAGAAGGCTTAACATTTTGCTTAACATAATTTTTGCTCAGGTATGTGTAGCCTCTTTCGTCAAGCTGTCTCCTGTGCGTTCCAGAAAGACCAAGATATTGTTCTTCTGTAAGCTCGGACTTCTGTATTCTATAAACAGTTGGCATTCCGCTCTGTTGAGACATACAACCTGTGGTTGATGCTCCTAAAAGTGCACTAAGTGCTAGAGCAGAAATACCGTATTTGAAATTTCTAATTCCACTGTATAATGAATAGATTCTATCCATAGCAACTGTAGAAATCGCCTAACTATTTAAATCTTTCTATTTTTAATTACTAATGAGTGACAAAAACTAGCCTTTTGTAGCCAGCAAAACATCGTCTTTCTTGACAGTCTTCCTGCCTGAATGCTTTGCTATCCTTACTGCCCTTTCTGAAATCTTCAAGCCGATTTCCTCGAGAACTTCAGCAAATGCATCTGCCGCCTCCTCGCTTACTCTTTCAGCGCCTGCATTGACAAGCATCCTTGCTGCAGGAGCTTTTGGGATTATTCTTGTTCGTTTAGCCATCTTTATCTCTCCTTAAGCTCCCTGAGCCACATTAACCCAATCCTAATCATCATCTTGTTGAATTTGTCAGAAACCCGGTACACTTTTTTGTACAAGTCATACTCAACCATGCCCATGCTTTTCATAGGCGTTAAAATCCTGTCATAAAACTGTCTCTTGTTGTAGCTTATCTTTGGCTTTTCAGAGCGCTTGAAAGGGTCAAGGTCATCCCTGTCATCAACAAGGTCTCCGTCATGGAGCTTTGTTGCGAAAAGGCTCATCTCTGTCTTGCCAATCTCGTTGCCATTCTCCTGCATTCTTTTGATAAGAAGTTTGGCAACAACTCTCTGCCTCTCTGTTGGAAATACAACTTCATAGATGTCTTCCGGAAGATTAAACCTATCAAATAATATTATCATTTTGATACCCCCGAGGAATTTTAGGGGGTTTTGGTATATAAATGTTATTGTTTTGTGTGTTAGTATAGGGGTTCTGTAAGTAGTATAGGTTTGTGTGTATTATATGACTCCACGAATAACAAAAACCGCATGATACGAATTATTGCGGTTTTTGGAATGTGAAATTTCGCACTAAAATGCGGGATTTTCACTCCTGCAAAATTCCACATAGTTTTAAATAGAATTCAACAAACTAAGATTCTGCGGGCTTGTGGTCTAACGGCAAGACAGTCCATTGGCTATGGAGAGATTCCGGGTTCAAATCCCGGCAAGTCCACTTTAGATGGACATATCAAACCAATTCCATGACTTGATGTCAAAGGACAGAAACTATGACGAGGCAGTTTATTTTGCAATGCACAACTCACAAGGCAGGGTTTGGCTTATAGGCGGGACTGTTTACAAAAACCTTGCGCACCTATTATATAATACACAAAGACCTGAGGCTGACTTTGATTTCATTGTTGAATATCCTGATGCAAAGCTAAGAGTTCCTTCTGGCTGGGAAGTAAGAAAGAACCATTACGGAAATCCCAAGATTGTTGGCAAGAAATACTCAATTGACTTTGTTCCACTGGAGAATATTGATTCAATCATAAGAAGGGAGCTAACGCCGACAATTGAAAATTTTCTTACAGGCACGCCATTGACTGTCCAGTCTGTTGTTTACGGGGTTTTGGAAAAAAAATTAATTGGCGAAATCGGGCTCAGGGCACTTGCGGACAGAGCTGTTGCTGCAAACGACAAAGAGCAGCTGGAAATATATGCGTCACGGAAAGAAAAGACTCCCGAAGAAATCATTAAAAAAACTGCAGACTGCTTGGGATTCAAGCCTCTTTTCTAGACAAGGTTTATATAGTTTTATTGCCATATATATGATACAAGGAAGACAGTGACTTTACTGACTACAAAGTAAGTGACTTCCGTGATTTCTGTAAAAAAGAGGTGGAGAGTTATCATGATAGGACTAGAAGAGTTCGCCCAAAAGATTGAACCTGATTACACCTATCCTAACTATCCTAGAAGGATGAGGCACCAGCAGAGGACTTCCCTGATTTCTGGAATGATTGCAAAAAGCCTTAACCTACCTGAAGATGAAACTGAACAAATAATTTTTGCTGCAAGGTTCTGCAACAACTGCGAAAGGTTCTGGCCTGAAGACATGACTGAAAAAATGCACACAGATTTTACACGAGATGATTTGAAAAGAATAAAAACCCATCCTTCCCAAAGCGCATGCTTTCTTGAAAATGACTTGGCAGTTATTGGAAACGGATATCCTAAATATGCGCTTGAAATTATAAAATACCACCACGAAACTTACACTCCGACACCATACGGCTATCCTAGAGAAAAGTTTGGAGAGGACATCCCGATTGGCTCAAGAATAATTTTTGTTGCTGAATCATATGATGCAATGAGAAGCCCAAGGGACCACAGGAACTTGTGGAACAGGACATGGCCTCACGGATATGCAATAGACGAGATTGTTACCAAAACATTCCAATCAAGAGATGAGATGATTATCAGGAAAGATGCGCAGTACTGCCCTACTGTTGTGTCTGTGCTGCTTCAGATTCCAAAGGAAGAGCTTGACAAGCTGTACGTGAATGTTTCCTGAATTCTGCGATAAATTAATAAGCAAGGCTGGCTGCATTTGCAGCATGAAGATAAGAAAAGCAGCAAAAGGGGATCTGGATACTCTGCTGGTTTTGTGGGACGGCTATGAGGAATACCACTGGAAACTCGCTAAAGACAAAGAGATGAGAAGGTTCCTGCAGAAAAATAAAAATGCCAGGAATAACATCAGAGAGTATTTCTTAAAACACATTGTTTCAAAAAATTCAAACATATTTGTTGCAGCTGAAGATGATAATATCCTCGGCTTTATTTCTTTGAAAATAATTGATGCTCCTTCAATTTCAACAGTCAGCAAAATCGGGCACATCGGTTATTTTTACATTGAAAAACAATTTAGGGGAAAGAGCATTGGAAGCAGGCTGATGAAAGAGGCGCGGAGATGGTTCAGGGCAAAAAAAATTAAGAGAGTTTCTTTTGAAGTCCACCCGTTCAACAAAAGAGCATTGAGTTATTACAGGAAACTTGGGTTCAGGGAATATGAAATAATAATGATGAAAGATTTCAAATAAGCTAAAATCGATTCTAAACAACCAAAAACTTTATATATAAAGTGTATATACACTGTTAATATGGCAACCGAACTTATAACATTCAAAATGGAGCACACACTTCGGGCAGAAGTTGACGAAACTGCCAAGAGCGCGGGATTTCAAAACAGGACTGAGTTCATCAGAGCTGCCTTAAGAGAAAAGGTTGACGAAGTAAAGCTGAAGCAGGCAATGCTCAGTTTGAGCAAAATGAAGGGCAAATCCAAAAAAATAACCTCCGACTCAGAAAGGGATATTGCACGAGAAAAGGTTTTTGAGGAATTCAAGAAAAAGCTCAGATAAGTTCTTCTGGTTTTGCAACAGGGCAGATGTCTTTCAGATAATTGAAATGCTTATCTCTTGAAACTAGTAAGGCTTTGCAGTCTCTTGCAAGTATTGCATGAATCGCATCGCCTTTTGGAAGATTTCTTTGTAATGCGATTTTCTCTGCTTCATCAATTTGTTTTTTTGAAACAGTTGCGCGTTCAAGCAGACTTTCAAAGGGACGCATAATCCCTCTGATTTTCTCAAGAGTATAATCTCGTTCCAGCTCACGAAGCAAAAATGTTGAAACTACTATCCTAGAGTTTGAAGCAAGCAACCGTGAAAGAAGCAGGAATGCAAACTCACCAAGGTCTTTTGAACTATCTTTTCGTTCTTCATAATAATCCCGCCATACAGAGGTATCTAAATAATATTTTTCCGGCATACCTATTCACGGGATTTAAAGTTTATATTGGTTGTGTATGAATTTCCGAAAATTTTACGAAGATTATTTCAAATGCGCTTTGCGAAACCCTAAATCTAAACTTTTATATACCAGCAAAATCTTTTTTTTGTTTATGAAGGAAACTGCAGTGAAAGCTGCGCTTGCAGCAGGAAAAATTTTAAAAAAAGAGTTTGGGGAGCACGTCTGGGTAAAGGTAAAGTCAAAGATAGATGTTGTCACAAAAGCAGACATGGATGCTGACAGGATTATTGTTTCAATAATAAGGAAAAAATATCCTGAACACGAGATTGTTTCTGAAGAATCAAAGCATGCAAAAAAAAGCGACTATGTTTGGTACATTGACCCTTTGGATGGGACTGGAAATTTCTCTGCAGGCATTCCTTTTTTCTCAACTTCAATATGCCTTGCATACAAAGGCGAGCTTATTCTTGGAGTTGTGTATGACCCATTAAGAGGCGAGCTTTTTGTGGCTGAGAAAGGAAAAGGCGCATTCCTGAACAATAAAAAGATAAAAGTCAGCAAAGAATCAAACATTGCAAAAACAATACTAGGGGCTGACCTTGGGCATGTTGAAAGGAAAAAAACATTGTCCAGATTGGCAAAGGCAGATGATTTGGTGAGAGGGCAAAGGATACTTGGCTCTGCAGCGCTTGGATTGTGCTACACTGCCTGCGGAAGATTAAATGCATATATGGCTGGGCATGTCTTTAACTGGGATATTGGGGCAGGAACTTTGTTGGTTAGAGAGGCTGGGGGAAAGGTTACTGATTTCAAAGGCAAAGACTGGAAACTGAATGAGCTTTCTGTTCTCGCATCTAATAAAAACTTGCACTCAAAGATAATGCAGAGATTAATATGACTATAGTAATTGCGCACAGGGGGGCTGAGCCCAACTATGAAAATACTATTCGTTCTTTCAAGAAAGCAATGGTAAACGGAATAAAATGGGTTGAGCTTGACGTGCGTGTTACAAAAGACGGAATACCTGTTGTAATTCATGACGATAAAGTTGACAGGACAACAAACGGGAAAGGTTTCGTCCATGAAAAGAGTTTGGAGCAGCTAAAGAAGCTCAGGGTAAATAATGACGGTGAAATCCCAACACTTGAAGAAGTCTTCAGGCTTGCGAAAGGAAGATGCAATCTTCTTGTTGAGATGAAAACAGCAAACTCAATGATTCCTGTAATAAAGCTTGTACGGGAGCACAGGATGAGAAAGCAGGTTGTCTTTATGTCGTTTGCGCATGTCCTTGCAAAATACTCAAAAAGATTCACAAGCGCAAAAGCAGCAATTCCTATAGTCCACCTGCCAGTAAGGCCGTTAAGGATGATGAGGGAGGCAAGGGCAGACATACTTCTGATTTATTATGAGACTTTGCTTGCAGCAAACCCAATTTCAAAAAAAATTATAAAGAGACTGCACAAAAAAAAGAAAAAAGTTTTTGTTTTTCCTGTTAATGAATCAGTTGTCTTCACAAAAAAGCAGGTCAGGGAATTTGTTGAATCTGGTGTTGACGGCATAGTTGCAAACGAGCCGATTAAGCTGAAAAAAATGCTGGAGGCGGGATTATGAGCGGCTGTCTTTTCTGCAAGATAATCAAGAAAGAGATTCCTGCAGAAATTGTGTATGAAGACAAGGATGCAGTTGCATTTTTGGACATCGGGCCTGTGGGCAAGGGACACACTCTCGTCTGCCCAAAGGTTCATTCTGAAAACATTCTTGACATAAAAGATGCAGATTTGAAGAAACTGATTGCAGTTGCGCAGAAAGTCACAAAAGCGGTTGTCAAAGGCATGAATGCCCAAGGAGTGAATGTTTCAATGAACAACAACAGGGCAGCGGGGCAATTAGTTTTTCACACTCATTTCCACATAATCCCGAGGTTTGAACATGACGGGCTGCAGCACTGGCCGCACGGTAAATATGCTGAAGGCGAGGCAAAAGCAGTAGCAGAGAAGATTAAGGGAAATTTTTAACCACTTTTACATAGTTAAAAAATATAAAGGTTTATATAGTTGTTTTGCTTTCTAGCTTATTAATTCGGGGTTTATTATGGGGGAAATTGAGAAGACCAGTGACGGAAAGCTTGCAGAAACAGCTAAAGAGCTTCTTGCATACAGGGATAACATTATTTCTGAAGTGTACAACCGTCCTATGCTTACGACAAAAAACATTACACTGATTGAGGGGCTTTCTGAGAAAAGAAAAAAGTTTGATGCTCTTTGGAAGGAAATTGAAGAAAAGCCTGACAGCGCATTTGAAAACCCCTTCTACAAGGAAGCCACAAAAATATTTGTAGATCAAAATATGGACATAATCAGCTCGCTGGAAGCAAAAATAAGGCTGAGGACTGCTGCATGTGTTTCTGACAGCAAGAGTCATTTCATTAACTGCCTTGCAGAAGAAGGAATGAGCATTTCTGATTTGGACAATCTTGTTGAAGATTATAAAGAGTCATTTAGAAAAGACAGGGAGCTTGAAAGCTGGGACATTGATTTCAAGAAAAGCGCAGACAACGGGCAGGAATACATGGCGCAGGGAATGAAATTCAAGCAGGAGCTTGACGCACTTGCAACAAAAATATTCAAGATGCCTGTAAACACTGAGCTGAAGATTCAATATGGCGAGAACAGTTCAAATTACTATTTTATGCACGAATCAAATATCAGTTTCCAGCCGTTTGTTCCTGAGCTTTATTCAGCAATCGCCCACGAAGGGCCATTCGGGCACCAGATTCACGAGAAGCTGTCTGAAGAAAGTTATTTCCCAAACCACAAGGACTTCAGGCTGACAAACGAAGGGCTTGCAATGCTGGGACAGAAAATTGCATTGAAAGCCGTGTATGCAGACAGCAAGGTTGATGTTGCTGAATTCATAATGAGCAACGATTTCAAGAATATTGCATTCCAGGCTGCGATTGAGAAGCTTGTATTCTACGACAGGCTCGATTCAGATGCAGTTGCAGAAAGGCTTGCACCAACTGATGTGATGAAAAAAGTGATTAAAAGCACAGTTAGGGAGTTTGACAATGACGGGTTAAGGATTCAGAGGCCCAAAATTGTTCAATACTATGCGGGATTCAAAAAGATAAACCAGATTTCAGGGGCTGCCCGTGATGTTATAATGAACAATCCAAATTTGAATGCAGTACAGAAGAGAGATTTTCTTTACGAAGCAATAAAACGAATGTACACTGGCTTCAGAAGGCCTGAGATTATGAAGAGGGAAATTGACTTGTATCTTAGGAGAAACAAGCTGATTGCCTAAAAAGATTTAAAAACAAATCCCTGTTTCTTGAGATTATGTCGGTGTAACTCAGCCCGGTTAGAGTGCCACATCAATTTCATGAGGCAAGGCTCATAACGTGGCTGTCACGAGTTCAAATCTCGTCACCGACACTTTTCTTAAACGAAAAGTATTTATACAGATAAAATTAAATTAAAATCTGATGGAAAAAAGAGGCCAAGTAACCATGTTTATCGTGGTTGGAATAGTTGTTCTGCTTGTTACAGTTATGCTTTTTTACCTCAGCAGCAGTCGGCAGGGAGGCCTTCTGGAGAAAGAGATAAAAAGAAGCAGTTCTTTTGACACAACGCTGATAGCAGGCTATATTGCAGACTGCGCCAAAGAAACACTGGTTGATGCAGTAAGTTTGCACGGATTGAATGAAACAAAATTATCTGAACACATCAATGAAAATTTAAAGAACTGCACTGACTTTTCAACTTTTGAAGGAATTGAGACAGGCACCGGGGAAATTTCTTCTTCTGTCATGCTGACTGCAGACAACAAGACACTGCTGGCAAACATAACATTTCCTGTGACACTGGAAAAAGATCAGAACATCAAAACAATAAAAGAATATTACACATCTTATGATTTGACTGTGCATATCAATATTTCCGCTGACAATTCAAGTGTTATTCTCGATGATGTGTTTTCTTACGCCAACAATGACGACCTGAATCTTACAATTCCTGCCGGAACAAAAATGACAGGTGCAAACGGAACACCGGTTGATAAAATAGAAATACAAATCGTACACATTTCTCCTGAAAACGAAGGTGTTGTTGATTATGAATTCAGGCCTGAGAATGTTTCTTTTTCACCATATGCAATATTGGTGCTGAAATACCGTGATGAGAACAATGACGGCTTTGTGGATGACACTGACATTGATGAAAAAGACATGCAGATAAGATATTTTGACGAGCCTACTTCATCCTGGCTAAGCCTGCCGACTGACGTTGATGCAGTTAAAAACACGCTAAAGGCAAGAATAAAAAAAACTGCAACTTACGGAATGGGTGTGCCTCACAAATTAATTCTTAATGTGACAAATCCTATTGCTCTGGAAAGGACAAATGAGCCAATCAAGTTCACATTTTTGTTGAATGACAGCCTTCTGCACATAAACAATGCAGATTTTGTGACTGTCCGCGAAAATTTAAGCAGAAAAGAAATCCTCAGCGATCACTTAAGTTATAATATAGGTAAATATCCTTCAGGCTATGTAAAAAGCATGACTGTTGTTTTCATGGATGATTACAATAAGTCAGAAATAAAACATTACAAGGTCAGCTTAAATGACATATCAAACTTTACTGAGCCTGACCTTAGTGTTGTTTTTGTGGCTCACCCAGGATATCAACACACTTACAAAGAAGATGAAGGGTATGAGAACTCCTATACTTTTGATACTTCAAGCTTTGAAGTTGGCAATGGAAAATACAACTATACTCTTTTTTATTCAGGCAGGGGCGCAGAAGTAGCAGGACCCAATTACGGCATCGGCTTGATTAGCCCAGTCTATGAGAATGTATTAACAAGCCCAACCGATGATTTGGAGGAGTATTGGGAAAAATTGAAAGAATTCCTGCAAGACCCTTTTAATTTTGATATCTGGGGTGAAAAATGGTGGGTAGATAAAGAAGTCACATATGTTTTTGGAAAACCCGCGGTCCAGTATGAAAAAAATAAAATTCTTTCAACGATAAGGCTGTATTTCAACCAGCCAAGGATAATAAAGTTCGGCCCTGACGCAGAGAACCATGCAGGAGTTACTGCTTATGCAGAAGTTACATTTTACAGAAACAGCAGCAGAATTGATGTGTTCAACAGCTACCGTTCTGTTCAAAAATTCTACAACCACGCTGGTTTTGGTATCGGCGGTACAGGCATAGGCAGTGTTGATTCTCTCCACTTCACATTTGGAGACAAGTGGCGCTATTCAGAAGGTGTCCAGTGGCTTTTTGCATATAAACCCCAGGAGCCTACCTCCCTCTTATTGAAAACAAAGAGGTCTGATGGAGAAGGAATAGATTCAAAAGAATATATACCCAGCGCCAGTTTTAAAAATTATTATGCCCTTGACAGAAACAATGGAAAAGTTATTTTTGCATATCTCCCGGTTTTTGAGTCTCAGTTTGGCCGATATAAAGATGAGCACGATGACCACTACCCTTCATCAGGATATGATATAATAAGAACCAGCATGGACCATACAATCGTTCAAACTGGCGCAGGCATAGGCTGGCTTCCTTATCCAGTGCCTCCGCGCCAATACAGCAATGTTGCTACCTATAACACAGACATGAATTACACTTCCAATTTAAGGACATATGACCAACAAGCAGAAATTTTCGCCAACCCTGTGGGAATAAACGGCAGATTCGCTGCTATCAAAAAAGTTTATGCGAAAAAGTAGAGCGCTTATGATTAGTTCAAGTTCAATACCGGTAAAAATTCCGGCATTGCACTTCGTGCCCAAGGCGCGTCATCGACACTATTTTTCATATACATTTTTCCTGTGCCCAACAAGCCTTACTTCTATTTTCTTTCGTTCAACGTCAATGTCCGCAATTACCCTGTACTCGCCTACCCTTAAAGAATAATCTTTTCTGCCTTCGAGCCGTTTGAAGTATCTAAACGGATTTTCTTTTGTTTGCCTAATCTTATAAAATATCCTGCTTTTCAGCTCTCGACTAAAGCAAATCATAGATCTAGTTGCTTTCGCGTCATATTCAACAATATACATCCCTTAAACTCCAAGGATGCGTTTTACCTCTTCTTCAGTGTAGAAATGGCCTTTTTTCATCCTGGCTCTGGCTTCTTCAATCTGTTTTATTGCTTCTTGGCTCAGCTTTGGGCTCTTTTTTGCAATCTTGGTTATATACAAAAGCTTACGGATTATTTCATCATAGCTTTCGCTCTTGTACTCCCTAAACTGGTCCAAACCGCTTTTGGTTTCTTCTTCTATTTTTAGTGTTGTGGCTGCCATTTCTACCACAGTATACCTTGGTATATTTAAAACTTTGCATCCCTAGTATTCGTTGATTTTAAAATTTAAATACCTTTGCTAGAAAAAATCGGAAATCCGTCGGGTTTTGGAAAAACTTTAAATACTCGCTGCAAAAAACCACTGAAGCCCATGGAAGGTGGCTGCAGTGCTTACAAGCATGAAAAGAGAGGGCATAGAACGAATTGTTGTGAGGTGCTCGAGAAATGGAAAAAAACGCTGAACTGGAATCTAATTTAGAAGGAATGAGGCAGTACGGCAACGGCATGAAAGTTGCATACACTGCCAAAATTTATGAAGCCGCAGCTGGATGGCGGGCAGGCATAACTTATGTGCTGGGCACGCAAAAAGAAGAGCTTGCTGTTGAAGACAATCCCAAGGCAATGAGCCTTGAAGTCAGGCTGAACGGCCCTGGGAAATGCAAGGCAAGAAAAAGGATTGAAAGAGCGATTTACCTGAATTTTTAAAATGGTTCATCTTGAAGAAATAATCAAGGCGCACAGGACTCTGCAAAAGCTTGAGCCAAAAAACGAGCTTCTGACGTATATGAGGGTAGAGGGAGATTATGCTATTGCATGGCCGAAAGAAGCTTACCGTGAGTTCATTGAAAAATATGTCAGGAAATCAATTTATGACAAAGTGGGGAATGTTAACGATGTTTATCTTTCTGAGCTGAACAAGGCAATTGAGGCTGCCAAGGAAAAAAGCAGCAGGCCTGTTCCTAGTCCGCAGAACTTGAGTCAGCAATACCGCCAGAAGCCAAGGCAGCAAAAGCTGTTCGGCAGTCCTTAACGGGATAGCACTGCAGTTTCCGTAAGCTCGTTTAATTTTTTCTCAATTCCGTATGCTGCCTCAACTTTTGTCCAGTCGGACTTCAATACTTGCTGATAAAACTTTTCTATGAATCTGGAATTAAAACCTTCTGGACCAAAATACTGCAGCCTTTCCCTGTACTCAAAGATGGGGTTGAAAAGGCGCTCAAGCTTTTCTTTGCATTCAGCAAGCCTCGCCTTCTGTCTTTCCGCAGCTGCGCTTGGCGTGCTGTTGCAGTAAATGTAAGGCTCACGCTTTGCATCATTTACACATCCCAAAGAAAACCTGCAAACAGGGTCAAAATATATTGTGCTGCCAACAATAAAATATTCGTTGCTTACCTTGAACAACCTGTCAGCAAGCTCTTTCATGCATCAAGTGAACAAAACTATAGATATAAACATGTGTTGTCCAAAGTTGGGCAACAAGTTTTTTAAACTGGAGAGTGATTCTGCTCAGCATGGACATAGAAAAAGGGCTTCAGGCGCTTGGATTGAGCCAGAACGAGACAAAAGTGTATCTTGCTCTTGTCGAGATGGGCTCATCAAAAGCAGGAAAGATAGCAAAGGCAACAAAAATACAAAGAAGCTCATGCTATGAGGCAGTTAATTCTCTTCTGAACAAAGGCATGGTTAGTTTTGCAGTTGTCGGCAAGATAAAGTTCTTCCAGGCAACAAGCCCGAGAAGATTACTGGAGATTGTTAAGGAGCAGGAAGATATTGCAAAAGAGATTCTGCCAAAGCTTTCTGAAAAACACAAAGCTACAAAGATTACAGGACAGGTAAGGCTGTTCAAGGGAAAGAAAGGAGTTATTTCTGTTCTAAATGATATTGTAAGAGACGGCTCTGACAACTGTGTGTTTGGCTCTGAAGGGCAGATAAGACAGAAGCTGCCTGAGTTCCACAACCAGTTCATAAGGATGCTTAAGGAAAGAAAAATTAAAGTAAGGGAGATTGGAAGGCAGGGCACATCAAAGACAAACTTGGAGAACACAAGGTTTGTGCCAAAGGCAGTAAGCTCTCCAGTCTCGACAAACATATACGGCGACAAGATTGCGATTATCATCTGGACAGACGAACCTGAAGCGATTGTAATTGAAAACTCTGCTGCTGCACTTGCTTACAAGAACTATTTTGAGTTCATGTGGGAGAATGCTAAGAAATCATAGTTCTTTTAAAATTATTTGCAGATGCAGACTTTCCAGGGTCCGCCTGCTGAAGTCGTGTCCATTGAATAAAACGTTGTGTCAGACGGGCATTCGCATGAATTTTTGGTAAGCACTGCTGCAACGCTTCCAACTATGCCGTCCACAGCTGTGTTTGGGTCAACAGAATGACAGCAGCTTCCTGTGTCGCAGGATGTTACTGGGCAGGTTTTCGGTTTAATAGGATTATCCTTATTAACAACGTCAAGGAAATATGTTTTGCACGCAGACCTTCCGCCTGCATCCTTCACGCAGACCTGGAACTTTCCGCCTTTTCCAGTCGGTGTGCCTTTCAGCACGCCGTCAGGTCCAAGAATAAGCCCCATTGGCGGGAAACCAACCCCTGAACCAAGATAAAATGTGTAAATCGAAGGATTAGACTCAGGTCCCAGCAATGGAATCAGTTCATCAGAAAAATCATGGCTGTAAGGAACTCCCGGAGGTATTGAAGGAAGTTCTTCAATATTATTTGCCTTAAGCAACCCGCGGATATCAATTGTCCCGTTATACTGCAGGAATGCAACAAGCAGACAGCCAATTACAATTGTCAAAGGAATAATCTGCATGAATGGCCTTACAGGTTTTAGCTTTGGCTTGTCCATTGTCTAAAAATATGCAATACAAAGAATATAAAGCTTTCTTTTTTTAGATTTAAAAGAAAGGTTTATAATAATTATTGACTCTGAATAAAAAATAATGAAGATTGAGATAAGAAAACCAAAACTTTCTGATGCAAAGGAATATTGGCAAATTTTTAATGACAAAAACGTCATCAAAGAACTTACAGGATTTCCACATCCTTGCCCTTTGAGCAGGATTGAAAAGGAGCTAAAAAATAATCTCAAAGACTGGCAAACAGGAAAGGGCTATTCGTTTATTATTCTTGCTGACGGTGAAATTGCAGGGAGCATTATTTTGGAGAATCCAAGCAAGGACAACGGAAGATATGATATTGGCTTTTTTATAGGAAGAAAGTTCTGGGGCAGGGGAATTGCAACAGAGGCGATAAAACAAACTGTTAAATTTGCTTTTCAAAAACTAAACCTGTATAGAATTCAAGGGGATAATGATTCAGACAATCCTGCTTCAGGCAGGGCAATGGAAAAAGCAGGTTTTAAGTTTGAAGGCGTGAGAAAAAAATACTGCAAGAAAAAAGGCAAATTTGTTGATTTGCATTTGTGGGGAATTACGAGATAATCAAAAAAATGGAGGTTTATTATGAGAATTAGATTTGGAAAGCAAACCGATAAAAAAGAATATTTGAAAACCCAGAAAGAAGCTTTTCCTACTATTAACTCCAAAAGAGAGTCCAAATTCTTTGATGAAAAAGTAAAGAAAAAAGAAATTTTTGTTTTAGAGGAAAAAGGCGAATATGCCGGGCACATTGGTTTTGGAAAACAGCCATTTAATCCACCTTTTGCTGGTTCTGTTTTTATTGAAGAATTTGCAGTCAAGCAAAAGTTCAGGGGAAAAGGATTTGGAACAGCTTTAATTGAAAAGCTGGTTCAGTTTTGTAAAACTAAAAAAATCCCTGCAATACATTTAGGAACTGGAGATATGAAAAACAACAAAGCAATAAAATATTATGAAAAGCAGGGATTTAAGAAAGTCGGCTGGCTTGAAGACATTGATCCTAATTCTGAATACGACCACCCTCAATTGTTCTATGCAGTTATGGTTAAAGACTGGAAGAAACCATAATGGTTAAAGTAAGTTTTTGACTCGCTGCTTAAGAAGTTTTATCAATTCAGGCTGGTGATACTGATAAACATCAGGAATATCCAGCGAAAGAATCCGTTTCTGCATGTATTGCTTGGGAAAACGCTTGGCAATCTCATTTCTTTGCACAGCATCCATCACAAAAACAATGTCTGCCCATGAAATATCATTTTCAGTTACAGGTTTTCCATTGTAAAGCCCTGCAGATTTTGTTTCAAAACGATTGCAAAAAATTTCTTCTGCAGTTTTGCTTCTATTCTGATTTTGATTGCAGATAAACAATGCCTTCATAATCTGCGGGATGTGCTTGGAAATTTTAAACTTTGCCATTCTGGAGGATAATTTTGATTGAATCAAAACCTAAGGTGCTGAAAACTAACCAATCAATGCAAATAATTATAAATGTGGATTCTTTTGGAGAGTTTATGTCATTTCCATATCACAAACAAGAGGCAAAATATACTTGTGGGGCAGCGTCAGCTAGAATGGCTCTCGAGTTCTGTGGCATCAAAAAAGATGAAAAACAGGTCATTAAACTTCTTGGAACCAATAAAGTCAGAGGTTCATGGATTAAAAATTTTCCACGCGTAGCTGAAATGTTCAAGCTGGACTATGTTGTGAAAAGAAATGCTAAGATTGAAGACTTGAGAAGATTTCACAAAGATGGTTACGTAATAATCATCGATTACTTTTACCCTCCTGAAAAAGTAGACCATTATTCGATTTTAAGAAAAATCGACTCAAAGAACATCTATTTTTGCGATCCTTTTTTTGGGCCTCGGCACAAGTACCCTCTTTCTTATTTTAAGAAAATATGGAAATGCGACCCGAAATATGACCCTGAAAAACGATGGTTCATCGCAATAAGGCGCTGAAAACTAAATCAACGCATACGCAGCGCCAACCAAACTAACATTATAGTCAGTTATCACATACACGGGAATTCTTCTGAGAACTTCAGACATGCCGTAGTTTTTTGTGAACTCGAGCATGAATAATTCTTCAAACAAATCAAGATGTTTAGGGGCAATGCCTCCTGCTAGATACAAGCCTCCAAAAGGCAGAACATCCAAACAAAAATTCCTTGCGCACCTTGCATATTGGTTGACAAAAATCTTAAGTGTCTTTCTGCACGTCTGGTCCTGTGCAGAATATTCTGAAATCAGCTTTGGAATCTCTGATGCAGGATTCCTGTCAATCTCTCTTGTGTATCTTGTGACAGGGAAAAGCTTTTTTTGCCTGATAAAGTGATAGATGTTTGCAATGCCCTGCCCTGAAATAACATCTTCCCACGAAAGCTCTCCAGTTATTCGCTTTGAATCTTTGATGAACTGCATCATTTCAAACTCAAATTCATCTGATGCAGGAAAATCGCAGTGCCCTCCTTCTGACCACCTTGGAACATACTTTTTGCCATTAAACTCAATATGTGTCTTTCCCAACCCGGTGCCTGCTCCAACAACAGCAATAATTGAATTAGGCAAAGGCTCTTTTTTTGACAAAACATGCAACTGAGCTGGCTTTATCACATTGATTGCATAGCCGATTGCATCAAAATCATTCATTATCAGAACTGACTTTAGCATTGTTTTTGCCAATACGTCGTCCTGCTTAATCTCCATGTCAACATTTGTCAGCCTTGCTGATTTCCTGTCAGGACTTAACACACCGGCAACTGCAACTGAAGCTCTTGTGACTTCAATATTGTATTTTTCTTTTGCATACTTCAGAGTCTCGTTTATTGCTTCAGAAACATGCTTCAGGTTTGCTGTCTTGAAATGCGTTGAAAATATCAGTTCAGGAACATCTGCCATTCCAAGTATGCCTAGGTTTGTGTTAGTTCCCCCTGCATCAACAGCAAGCACAAACTCCTTAAAATTCAGGTTTTTAGAATAATCTTTTGTATCGTAAAACATAATTTGCCTCTTTTTTATCAAACAAGGGAATTGCCTTATTTAAATTTAATTAAAAGCCATACGCAAACATTTATAAGTTTTAATTGAATCGTCTGAGCATATGAATAAAAAAGTGGTGCTAGTCATTTGTATTGCTGTTTTTCTAATCGCGTCATTAAATGCTTATGCAGAAACCTGCACTGAATTTGTCAAAGAGTGCCGGTATAATGATGAGCAAAGCTGCAGGATGGCAATTACTTCCTGCGTCTGGGACGGTGTAGGGTGCAGACCAGTACAAACATGCCAGAGCTATGCTCAATATCAGGGCTATTGCGGGGATATTTCTTTTTGTGCATCTCATAATCAAGATAGTCCATACTCTCATGAAAGCTATTCTTGCTGGTCATGCACACAATCCAGCGGAGAATGCGGCTACAGCCAAGAATGCCTGCCAAGAACCCCTGCCCCATATTGTTTGCCGGGTGTTAAAAAATGCGCATGGAGCCAGGGCCCGTCAAGATACATGATAACGTGCACAGGACAAAACGCGCCTTATTCATGGCAGTTCCTGCAGGACTGTCCTTCTGGAGTTTGTTATATTGCCGGGATAAATAATCCGCAGTGCTTTGAATGCGATCAGGACAAAGATGGATATTGGAGGATGGACCAAGCGCCAAATGGATTAAATTATTGCAAAACTCCTCTAGGCGGAGGAGATTGTGCTGACACCGCAGCTGACTGCACTAATGCTGTTGCACTGCCTTCAGGGCAGGATTATTGCAAGGCAAATCTTGGCAAGATACATCCTCAGGCTAAAGAAATCTGCAACAACTATGTTGACGATGACTGCGATACAAAAATAGATTTTAATGACGGTGACTGCAACTGCAGTGAGCCTTACACAACAGGACCGCAAAAAAATTCATGCCAGGACCTTGACGATTTTAGCAACATGAACCCTTCTAATTTAGAAGGCGAGCTTGGAACTAATTGCTCTGCTTACAAAGGAGGGAACAAGGTTAGCGACAGTTGCTATACTGGCGCGCTATTTGACAAAAAGCCAGAGAAATATAAGTATGTCTATATGGTGTGGGAGGCTGATTGCGGAATGGACAGCAACCCTATTTCGAATAGAAGACTGTGCCCTGAAAGTCAGACTGTGTGCTTCCAGGACGAATGTGTTGATTCCGGAAAATTGTACAATTGGAGTGAAATTAAAGAAGGAAGGCCGAATGTAATATTCATCCCAGGCCAGTTTGGATGGTACAAGACTTTCAATGAATTTTATAATGCATATAAAAACTCATACAATATTTATTACTTTGCACCAATTCATCTTGAAGATGATGGTGTTAATGCTGCCTTCTTAAATGAAGAAATAAGGAACAGGTTAAGCAAGGGTGAATTAAAACAGCAGGTTAACTTCATAACATTCAGCAGGGGGCACTTCAGGCTAAAGATGGCAGTCATTCTCTCTGCCGAATTACAAGATTTTTATAAGAATGCAGTAATATTCTCAATTTCTCCGCCTTTGGGCGGAAGCCAGTTTGCATTCGGCTGGTTTAAAAATTTGGGTAGTGACGTTCTTCAAGGAGCGCATTGGATATTCGATATGGGCTTGGCAATGAGCCCTACACAATACACTCAAAAATATTATGCAGAAAAGTCAGATGTTTTCCTTAATTCAGTAAAGGATTATTATACGTTTGTTGTAAGAGGAGATGCGCATCTGGCAGGTGTCTGGGATTACATGAACCCTCAAAAAACCAATAATGAGAAAGACCAAAGGCTAAAAACTTGGTACGAGAATTACATAAAAACCAGAGGCAGGCACCATTATGAATATTATCTTTATCCTTCATATGGATTTGCAGACAGGCACGGGAAAACAGCTGATTTAACTGAAGTCATAGGAAATTGGGATACAGAGTCAGAAAATTACATTAGTATTTACGGCTTACAAAATTATTTAGATGATTGGGTAGTTGACAGCAGCGGATTGAAAGGAAAAAAATATGTTGAGCATGAATTCCTTTTGCTCTATCCGCCTTTGATTAATAAAATAAAATCAGTCATTGATTCTTCAGGGGCACCTTTGCTGACTGGAATGGCTGTATCTGATGATGTAAGCGGGAACATAACAGGAAATATTTCCTTCACTCCATGTGATGTTGAGAAAGCACGCCTTGACTTGTGCATTAATCTTGATGAGTGCGATGTTATGTGCAATGCAACCGATAACGTGTCTGGATGCATTGATTTTTGTTATAATGATTCTGAATTCTGCCATGACATTTTCAAAGACGAGCTTGACTATTGCAACAGTTTGCAAAAAGAAGCGGAAGAACGAGGAGAAGGGCAGGTAACTCCTATTGTGCCGGTAACAGAAGAATGCAAAGAATCTTGGAGCTGCACTGCATGGCTGCCGGAAGTTTGTCCTGAAAATGAAATCCAAACAAGGGCATGCGAAGAACTGAACAAATGCGGCACAGAAAAGCTAAAACCAGTAACAGAAAGAAACTGCGTTTACATTCCTGCGCCTCAAAAAAACATAACTGTTCAAATTCCACAGCAAGTTGAAGAAGCTGAACAGCCGCAGCCTGCGTTCTGGGGAGTTGTTGTTCCTGTATTTTTAGTCATGCTTATTATTCTTATTAATCTGGTTTTGAGAAAAACCAAGAAAAAATAGCTTCGAAAGCTTTCCGAAAATTTCTGGCAAACTAATTTAAACTTTGAAAACAATAATATAAGCTATGCACCAAAAGGTTTATATAACAAAAAGTAATAATTTATTACAAAATATTATAAATTATAATGGAGGCATAAAAATGGTGCAGGCAATCGTAACATTGGGAGAACATGAAGACAGGGTTTTGACTATTGTGAAAGGCAAGTATGGGCTTAAGAACAAATCTGAAGCAATCAATCTGGTAATCGACAAGTTTGAAGAAGGGTTCCTTGAGCCTGAGCTTAGGCCCGAATACAAAACCAAACTGAATAAGATAATGAAAGGCAGGCATCTGTCAAGGGCAGAGCTTGAAAAAGAGGTAGGGTGAGTTATAGTGATTATTACAGCGAAGAAATTACGAAAAAATTATCCAAGCTAAAAAAGAAATCCTCGTTCAATTATTCTATCGTCAGGAAAAAGATTGACCAGATTCTGGTGGTACCTCAGCACTGCTATAAAGAACTGCATTATAGCATGAAAGGTGCGCAGCGAGTGCACATTGGACATTTTGTATTGGTATTCAGAATCAACCACGAAAAAAAAGAAATTCTGTTTGAAGACTTTGACCATCACGATAAAATCTACTACCGCTAGCAATTTAAGCAAAAGCTTTTTAAAACAATTAAAAATACACGCAACTACGGGCCCATAGCTCAGCCTGGCTAGAGCGTTCGGCTCTTAACCGAAAGGTCGAGGGTTCAAATCCCTCTGGGCCCGTTTTTAGATTTATTTTCTATATTCTTATTGTTTGATGTATCTATTTGAAAAGCGAAATCTATAAATACTAAACAGAATATACTAAAAGGTATACTGGTAGCCGTTGGTTTAAAAAGAAGCAAGATGGAGAAAAAACTCACGCAGGGGGAATGGGAGAAGCTCGTTAGTGAATCTCGTTCTGAAAAACGTTTTGACAAGGACGCCGCATTCAAGAAAAGGTTCAGTGACTTTGCAAAATTCGTACCTGTGCCTGTGTTCATTGGCGGCATAGCTTCCTCTCTCTATATTTACAGGTACGGGCTTGAAGGGTTGGTCAGCCTTACGCTCAGCTGTGTGATTGCTGCAACTCTCATAGCAACCATGTCTGCTGCCTTCATAAATACGATAAAAAAGTTCTTCGAGGCTGTGTAAAACAGCAACATTTAAAAAGAAAACCCGATATTTCTGCGCTTGGAGAGGGGAAATAAGTTTACGCTTCTCTTCTAAAAGCAAGGAGGAATGAAAAATGGTTGAAGGATACTGTGTTAAGTGCAAGACAAAAAGAGAAATGAAAGAAGCAAAGCCAACAACTTTAAAGAACGGCAGAAAGGCAACAAAAGGTGTATGCCCAACATGCGGCACAAAGATGTTCAAGATCGGCGGCTAATCCTGTTTGTTTTTTTATTTATTTTTTTCTTAATGTTTATATATGAATTGAGCATAGTTTGAGCTGTGCCAGCGTGAGACAACCCGGTACTCTGTCGGTCTCGAAATTTAAAAGAACAAGAGAACCGATTTCCGCAAGGATTTCTCGGTTCAAATCCGAGCGCTGGCGCTTATAATTCTTTTTCCTGCCCTTTTTTCAGATACAAAGGCTTGCTTCTGCTTTTAAGGCGGTTTTTTGCAGCTTCCAGCTTGTCTCTATTTATAAGAAGAACATCAACTTCATGGTCATTTCCCTTGTACTCAAAATGCCTGAACTTTTTGTCAAGATAGCCGTCAAACCAAGACTTATGGACATCAAGGTCTTTGAACTCTTTTGGAACTTCTTTGCCTTCTTCCAATAAAATTACTAAATCAACATCACTGCCAGTATGCCCCTTATGCTCCTGTTCATACGTGCCGAACTTTTCCTCAGCAAGGCTTGCCCACACAACAGCTTCTTTCACTTCAGGCATATGCTTCAAGTAAGGCAATATGAATTCTTTGAACTTTTCAAACGCATCATTCTGGTCAGCATACACTTTTTTAGGCGGTTTGTCTTGCATACTAAATAATAGTATCTACTTGTTTATTAAGTTTTATGCGGAAATATTTATATAACACACAAACTAATTCAATCCAGAGGTGAAATAAATGCCAAACAAAAAAACAAAAGATAAATGCTGCAATAATTTCGCGAACTCATGCAACGGCGGGGGAATTTACTGCCTAGGATTAATTGGGGCTTTGGTTTATTACATATCAACTGCCACCGGTTTCTGGAACGGAGTCTTAGGTGTTTTGAAAGCCCTAGTGTGGCCTGCTTTCCTTGTGTATGGGTTGCTTAAATACTTGGGGATGTAAACAGCGACTGGTTTAAGAAGAAAAAATAAAAAAATTTATTCTTCCTTGCCTTCAACTATTACCTTTATTGTCACAGCGTAAAGCTTGTCCTCAAAGACTGGCTTGTTTGGTTTCCAGGGCAGAACTCTCTGGTTAGTTGCGGCATATTGTTCAGGGTCATCGTTTTGATTAAAGTACAGATACGCAGATTCCCTGCCTTCTCTTACTGGAATCAATGTTCTTGTATAGTCGTGCGCTGAATACAAAACACTTTCATCAAAATGCTCTCTCACTATTGGAGAAACAAATCTCTGCCTTGCATTTACCCCGCGTTTCTTTAGCTCGTTCCCAACATCAAGTGCTGTGAACATCTTGTTTTCCTGCATAAATTCTCTTTCAACTTTTGCTACTTCGTTTTCAAGTTCCATTTTAGAAGAACCTCCATCGTTTTTTCGTTTCTGGCTTAAAATCTATAACATAGTTAATTTCAACCTGATTTGGATTATAGACAATAAACTCATCATGAATAAGATCTGCTCCCTTTACACCCATAACACTGTGGTAGCCTGGCTCAGGAAGCTTTTTGCCCCAAGTATAGTTCTTGATTTTTTGCATCTTTCCTGTTGCAACATCAGCTATGAACAAAAATCCATTATGATTATGGTTCTGGAAGAATCCTGCTGAATACTGGGCAGATTTTGTTGAATGCCTTGCAAAATAAATGCCTCTGCCGAATGCAGCACCATTGTGATTTGCACATGGCGGAGCAATCAGCAAGCCTCTCTGCAAGATTCCAAGAATATTCTTGTTAGCTGAGCCGTGGAAAAGCTCCATCTGCTCAATTCTGTCTGGGTTAAACCTTCCGCGTGTTGAATTAAGCATAACTCTGTAGATGTTTTGAATGTTCAAATGGATTTTGTGATGCAGGCTTTCAGTTGATTCAACTTTTTTAGCAATTCGCTTGAATTCTTTGTCAGAACTTGCTATTGGCTCGATTTTTGTGTTGATTGCAGCATACTTCTGCATAATTTCTGACTCAAGATTGTCTTTGACATTATAGACATCTTTCATCAGCTGCAACAACTCTTCCTGCCTGTCAGCTTTATCTTCATTGTCAATAACAACTGAATCATCAATCTTGCCATAGAATCTTTGAGGGATTAAAGTGTAGAATTGCGAACTGAGTTCTGTAAGAAGTTTTTTGTCAGAGTATTGCAACGCAGTTCTTATTTCTTCAAGCTTCAGGCATCCTTTTTTAATCTGAGTTTCTGACAATGCTCCTAGCGGAGTCATTATTGAATCAGAAAGTGATTTTGAAGCTTCCTTGTAGATTTGGTCAACAAATTTCTGCACACGTTCGTCAAGACTGCATGATTTTGATGCTCTTGGCTGAAGCTTGCTTTCTGCTTTTCCAGAGCCAACTGCTGCCTGCGCAATATCAACAGGACAATATCCTTTCTTTGACTTTTCATTAAGAAGCTTTTTGAATTCCTTTTCAGCAGAATCTTTTTCATTATCAAAAAATCTTGCCTCTTTTGTGCCGTCAGCTCCGACTCTTCCATAATGCGTGAAAACTCTGAAACTTCCTTTTGCTTCCTGAAGCTCCATTACATAGAATTTGTTATTGTTGCCTCCTATGTTTGTAAAGTTCATAACAACCTGGTCAATTACCTTGTAGTTGTTGTCAAACTTCGGGCAGTTCGAATCATATAGTTTGAATGATTTTACCATATACTATAACTGACAGGAAAAGTATTTAATATTGTGTGGGAGTAAGGTTCACCACACAATTAACAAAAATTTATTTCTTTCCAAACGTCGCAGCAACCAAGATAGGGAATGCAATTGATGCTTCGCAATAGACTTTTGTTCGCATTGCATTTGGCTTGATTTTTGCCCAGGATATCGCCTCTTCCGGACTTCCGCCTGAATCAGATGCATCAAACTCTGTTGCAGTTGAAATATACACCGAATAATCAAATCCGTCCTTGAAGATGTTTGCATTCAAGATGTAGTGCTTTGATATTCCTCCGCCAAGAACAATGCCTGCAGTCTTTTCACAGCTCAGGACATAGTCAATAATCTTCAGGTGGTCTGCAAGAACATCTATGACAAAATCTGGATGTGTTTTCCTGAAGAAATATGCAATGTCTCCAATTGCTCCGTCAATAATGCCTGGACTAAAAACAGGTATGTTGTTCTTGTATGCCCAGTACAAATAAGAATGCTCCTTGTCATAATCTTTTTTCTCTCCGATAACCTTTCCCATCATTGCGCAAAGCTTTGTTGGGGTTATTGGTTTTTTATCTTCTTTCTGCTCAGTTAGTAGTGCTTCGAAAACTTCCCTTATGAAGAATTCAAAAAAAGTATAATGTTCTGTTGAGGTAAAAATATTTCCAATTCTTCCAATGCCTGCGTCAAGCAAAGTTTCCCCTGGCACATGAAAGTCTCCAACCCTGAAAGGCATGCATGCCTTGATTGCATCTTCCTCAACACCGCCTCCTGAAGTGCAAAGAACTGCAACCTTTTTGTGCTTTGCAAGATATGCGATAACTTCCCTTAATCCTGACGATATAATGTTTGATGTGAATGAAAGGAAAATTGGCGCTTTCTCGCGTATCATTGCATTGACTACCTGCACAGCATTTCCCAAGTTTGCTGCCTGCATTCCTGTTGTTGACAATGACTTGACAAACTTGTCCAAATCAAAGCCTTTCTCAAAATCATATCCCTTGATTTCAGGGAACTTGCTCAAATCAACTGATTTTTTTATTTGATAATATAATTTTTTATCCATTTTGAAACCTCCGTTAGATAATTGCGTTAGATAATTATAACTATGTTAAAGAAATCTGTACTTATGCCCCTGACGTTCGTACTGTATCAGTCTGGTTCATAGAATTGGCTGATTAGAAATAGTATTTAAATCTAGGGGTTTTTAAAGCGGGAATTCTCTAAAAGAACAAGGTTTTTAAATCAGCAATCATTCTCAAGTAAAAACAAAAAGGTGATTTTTATGGAAGACACAAGACAGATGATCTGCGAACACTGCAGAAACTCATTCCCTATTTCTGAGATTAAGTACATGCCGAAGGGAAGCACAAAAGTTGCACTATGCAATGGGTGCAGGGAAAAACAAAGAACTTTGGAGCCCCCGTCAAGGAAGCAGGTGCCAAACAAGAAGCCGTACCTGTGCCAGAGATGCAGCTACAAGTTCAGGTTCAACCCGAACAGCGTAAGCAACATGAGATGCCCGTACTGCGGCAAAGCTGACCAGGTTGTAGAGCTTGAAGAGGCTTCTGCTGACAAGCTTGTAAAGAACATATAAATTAATTTTTTAGGATTATTTTTTCTATTTTATCTTTTTATTCACTTTTGTTATACAGAATTGTTATACTTTTAAGCTTTGTCAAATCCAGTATACTTTTGAGTATATTATACACCACAATATAAATGTTTAAATACTAAAAATTCGTACACCCGCGTATGGGCATCGAATCGATTCTCAACCCGGATGGAAAGCTAAATAAAGATAATCCCTTGGTGCAGTTTGCAAAAAAAACAAACATTCCTCTGTATGAATTTCCACCAGCATATGAATCTAAAAGGCCTGAAGCACCAAAGAACGAATATGTCGAGCAAACAAAGGCAGCTTATTACAAATAATTAATTCTGCTAAATTTAAATATTCAATAACTATTCACAAGACTATGGCACTAACAGACGAAGAGTTTGCAAAACAAAGAAAGAATCTGCTTGAAGAGATGCTTAAGCATGCAGATCCTCGAAAAGTTGTAACTAAGGTTATTTATTTTACAAACAATGATGTTCCTGAATTTTTGAAGAGGTTAGAAAAAGCAGAGCAGGAATCAAGGAAAAGCAAACGTATGATTGGCGAGTATTCTGCGGTGCCTTTTTACAAATAACTGTTTCTAAAAATTAGAAAAAATTAAACAAAAAAGAACTAATTACTCTTTCTTTGCAGCCGAGTGCAGAACAACTACATTCTGCGCCTGAATGCCTTTATCAGTTTCAACAGGGTCAAACGAAACTCTGTCATTGTCCTGCAGAACTGCTCCGCCCTGGACAGCTGACTTGTGGACAAAATATTCTGTGCCGTCTTCTGCTGTTATGAAGCCAAAGCCTTTTGTCCTGTTGAACCATTTTACATTTCCTTCCATTTTTTCACCTTTAGGTATTTTTATGATAGAAAACTGCCTCTGTTTTTAAAGCTTGGGGCAAATTCACAAGTTTAATAAACAAAAAGAGCTAAAAACTGTAAAATGGACAATAAAAAGCTTGGAGTCATTATTCTTATTGCAGGATTTGTAATTGCATCAATAATCTTTGGAGTAAAGATAAACCACGACATTGTTGTCAGCAAGATTGTCAGCCAGGAGGGTACGTGCTTTTTGAAAGACGGCACCTGCCTGCATGAAGACAAGAACTTGTTGTTTTACATAATTGGATGGGTTTTCTCTGCAGCAATCATTGCCCTTGGCATTTATCTTATTTTGTTTGAAAAGTCGCAGAAAGCGATAATATCTACATTGGAAAAGCAGAAGCAGATTCTTGGAGAAGATGAAAAGTTTGATATTCTTTTGAAAGGGCTTAATGTTGATGAGAAGAAAGTAATCAAGGCAGTAAGGGAGCAGGACGGAATAACGCAGCAGACACTAAGGCTGAGAACTGACCTTCACAAATCAAAGCTCAGCATAGTTCTTGACTCTCTTGAAAGCAAAGAGCTGATTAAAAGAGTGCCTAAAGGAAAAACAAACCAGGTTTTTCTTAAAGCGAAGATATAATTTATTTCTTTTTAATAATCAAATACTCCTTGCCTTCTGCGCCGCAGAGATTTCCCATAAGATTGTGCTTTGCAAGCTTTTCAGAAACATCTTTAAGATAAGCTCCAACAGATTGCTCATTGAGCGTGTATTCCATTAATTAAGATGAAAAACAGAGCCATATAACTCTTTCCAAATTTTTACCCCCAGTTAGTAGAAATTTAGATTTATATAGAGGTGCGGCTATGCCTTTGGTATGGACATAATTTACTGGATTTTGCTGATGTGCCTTCTTGATTCACTATTGGGCTTAGTCGGAGTAGTCACATTATGGATGAGCGCCAAAAAGCTCAAAACAATTATCTTCATACTTGTTGCATTCTCAGCAGGAGCTCTGCTTGGAGGAGGATTTTTCCACTTGTTTGCAGAAGCGCTGCAGAATCTTGAGATAATGACTGCAATGTACCTTATGATTGCTGGGTTTATTGCATTCTTTGTGCTTGAAAAGGCATTGTTCTGGCACCACTGCCATAAAGGAGTGTGCGATGTTCATCCATTCTCATACTTGATACTTATAGGCGATTCACTGCACAACTTTATTGACGGGCTTGTTATTGCTGCAAGCTTCTTTGTCAGTGCCCCGTTTGGAATAATCACAACAATTATGATTATACTGCACGAAGTGCCTCAGGAGCTTGGCAACTTTGGCATTCTTATCCATGGCGGCTTCAATAAAATGAAGGCGCTTTTCTATAACTTCTTTGCGCAGCTGACATGCATTATTGGAGGAGTTGTTGGATTTTTTGCAGCAGGTGCTGCAGGATTCACAGAATACCTTATTCCAATTGCAGCAGGCGGGTTCATCTATATTGCAGCATCTGACTTGATACCTGAGCTGCATAATGAAAAAGTCCTCAAGAAATCAATAGTTTCTTTTGTCGTTTTCCTTCTAGGGCTTGGATTTATGATTCTTACAAAAATTTTGTTTGAATGACTATTGAAAATTGCGCAAAAATATGAAAACTCTGCAATTTAGTCGCAATTTTCAATCCCAAAAACCGCACGATTAAAAATTCAAAATATGCACATATTGGTGCGGTTTTTGTTATTTTGTCTCTTTCTTCCTGTAGAAATATGCCACAAATGATGCTGCGGTTGCCCCAAGCAGATTAAATACAATGTCAAATGCATTATTCATATAATCCCCAACCTTAGGCCCTGCATTCATAAAAATAACTGCCAGAAGCTCGACAAGCTCAATAACTGCGCCTGCGCCAAGGGTAAAGATTACGAGAATAAATGCAAAAGCAAATGGCCTTTTGTTTTTTATAATTTTGAAGTACGGGCTCAGCATGCTGTATGAAATAAGAAGCATTACAAAGCCTCCAAAGAAGTGGACAAAATTATCGTACTTAAATATCCAGAAATAATGGTCGTACAGCCTTATTCCGCCAAGATACCAGCTTCCCCCAAGAAGATGGAAAAAGCCAAGCAAAGCCAGGCCGAACAAAACGCTTTTTGAAAGATGGAACTTCTCATAGTTTATGTTCACAAACAAAATCAAAGCAACAACAATAATGGCATAGTAAAAGAACTCAAAATTCCCGTGCAGTACTGCGTTCAGCAGGAAAAAAGCAACATACAAAAATGAAAAAACCAGGAGCAGATTGATTTCAAGCTTTGAGTGAAGCTGTTTTTCCATTTTATTTTATTGTCACCGGATTTTCCTTCAAAATCCGTTTGGCGATTGCCAGCTTTCTTTTGCTCTCTGCATAAACCTTGAAAATCTTCTCGCCTTTCTCAACATTCTCGTGCTCGTGCTTGTACAAGTATATTCCTGCGCCTTTTTCAACAGGAGCTCCTGCAAACCTTGCAATAAGATTTATTTTTTTGTTGTTTATCTCAGCAATCTGTCCTGACTTTGGTGCGCTGTACACAAAATTGAATTTTCCAAGCGGGATTTTGTCAACATCTGCGATATTCTTTCCCTGAGCCTCAACAATCTCGCAGAATTTTTTGTATGCTTTGCCTGAATCAAGAATCTCTTTAGCTATATCATATCCTTTTCCAGGCTTTGCCTTGCCCCCCATCTGAAGAAGCATTCCTGACATCATAACTGATTTTTCCATCAAATCCTTTGGCGCCCTGGGATGCCCTGTGAGTATCCATAAAATGTCTCTTGCTTCAAGAGCAGGGCCTATGCCGTTGCCAATTGGCTGCGAACCGTCTGTAATTATGATTTTGATGTCGAGGCCAAACTGCTTTGCAACTGCATAAAATTTATTTTTCAGTCTCTCTGCCTTTTCCCTTGTTTTTATTTTGGCATCAGGCGCAACTGGAATATCAATCAAAATCTTTGTTGCCCCTACGCTTAATTTCTTGGCAAGAATGCTTGCAATAAGATTTCCTTCTGCATCAAGCGACAAGGGATGCTCAATCTTTATGATATTGTCATCTGCAGGCGCAAGATTCAAAGCCCCTCCCCAAACCATGCATCCATCGAGCTTTTCAACAATCTTTTTCATCCTGTCAATCGGGATTGTGACATTGCAGAAAACCTCAACTGTGTCTGCGGTGCCTGCAGGGCTTGTTATGCTCCTCGATGAGGTTTTTGGGATTGCCAAGCCTGCTGCTGCAACTATCGGCACAATTATAGGCGTTGTCCTGTTTCCAGGTATTCCGCCAATGCAGTGCTTGTCCATTACAGGCTTTCTTTTCAGCTTCAAAACCTGCCCTGTCTCAACCATTGCCCTTGTAAGATATTCTGTCTCTTTCAAGGACATGCCGCGCATATATGACGCAGCTATAAAATAAGTAAGTTCAATGTCTGTAAGCTTGTTATTGGCAATATCACTTATTATTGTGTAAATCTGCTCATAGTTCAGAGGCACCCCATTTAGCTTTTGTTTTATGAATTTTACAGAAACTGGAGTCGGCATCGGGGTTACATTCACTTTGTCTATTTTTCTTGTTCCGAGCTTGCCGAACGTCTCATAGTACAAGCCGGCTGTGCCAGGCTCAACAAGAGAGTCTGTTCTTGCAACATCTACAATCGCAACAATCTTTTTTTTGCCTTTTGAAATCTCAACCCTGTCAGTAGGCCAGACATCAAGGAGCTTGGCATCGTCAATGTTAAGTATGCAGACATAAAATGAGCCTGCTTTTATCAAAATATTCTTGCTCTTAAGCTCCATGGTTTGCCTCTCTCAAAAGCTCAACTACAAATAAAAGAAGTGTAAGCGCTAATGGGCCAATAAAAATTCCAATAAACCCAAACATTGCAAGTCCGCCTATTATTCCTGTGAATACAACAAGAGGATGTGCTTTTGTTTTCCCGCTGATAAGCTTAGGCCTGAGCAGGTTGTCAATTGTACTTACAACAAGAAGTCCATAGATAAAAAGCAAGACTCCCTTGAAAGCCAAAGGCATCTGGTTATTTATCACTCCTGACAAAATCAAATATAACGAAGCTGGCACCCAGACTATTCCTGTTCCTATCGGAATCATTGCAAAGAATGCCATAATGATTCCCCAGAATACAGGCGAGTTCAATCCCAGAGCCCAAAAGCCAAGCCCTCCAACAAATCCCTGTATCAAAGATGTCAGGAAAATACCGTAGAGTATTGCATAGATTGTGCCTTTTGTTGTTGCTATAAGCTTTTCTTTGTGCTTTTGGTCAAGAGGAAGTATATTCTTGAATGCATCTGAAATCTGCGCGCCGTCTTTCAAAAGATAATAAAGGAAGAATATGAAAATGAAAAGGTCAACAATCCTTCCAGGGATTGTAAGTATAAAGCTTGAGCCGTATTCAAGCAGATATTTGTTTATCCTTTCGCCTGCCTGCTGCAGATAGTATTTTATCTGCGGGTCAGAAATATACTCCTGCACCTGTTTTGCAAATCCGCATATTGCGCCTTCTGTGCACTTTACATCAAATCCGCCATAGGAAAGTTTTTTTGCCTCAAGATAAGCAGAGTATGCTTCTTTTGCAAATGAATTAAGCAAAAAGCCTGCAGGCACTCCGATAAGCAGGATAAAGAAAATAACAACCAGCAGCGAACAGATTGATTTGTTCTTGATTTTCTTGTTAAGCTTTGAATACAAAGGATAAATCAGCAAAGCAACTATTATGCTGCCAATAATTGGAAGTATGAATGGAAGGACAAGCCTGTATGAAAAATAGAGCATTAAAGCGCCTGCTATCAAAAAAAGATAAAGCTGTATTTTTTTTTCCATTTTTCCTCTTTTAATATTGGTGGGCCCGCCCGGACTCGCACCGGGGACCCTCACCCTGTCAAGGTGATGTCATAGCTGCTAGACCACAGGCCCTTATGCTTAAATGTTTGAGTTTTGGTATAAAAAGGTTTTGATAAAGCAAAGAAGAAAATAAAAAATAAGTTTACATATCCATTCCAGGGCCTGCGCCTGGAGGCATCTGTGGCATTCCGCCGCCTCCTTTTGAGCCGCCCTGTATGACATCATCGATTCTCAAAATCATTACAGCAACTTCAGATGCTGACTTTATTGCCTGAGTCTTTATTTTCAAAGGCTCGATTACTCCTTTCTTGAAAGCATCCATTGGCTTGCCTGTGAATACATTGACTCCTGAGAATTTTGAGCCCTTGTTGTGCTCTGCCTTCAGCTCAGTCATTATATCTATTGGGTCAATTCCTGCATTCTCTGCAAGTGTCTTTGGAATTACCTCCATTGAATCAGCAAATGCCTTTATTGCAAGCTGCTCCCTGCCTGAGAACTGGTTTGCATATTTTCTCAACAATCTTGCAACCTCAATCTCTGTAGCTCCTGCGCCTGCAACAACTTTCTTGATTTTCAAAGCTGCAATCAAGTCGCCTACTGCATCAGTTATTGCCCTTTTGATTTCCTCAACAACATGGTCTGTGCTGCCTCTTATAAAAAGGGTTACTGCCTTTGGATTCTTGCATTCCTCAACAAAAGTCATTTCTTCATCGCCTATCTTCTGCTCTCTGACTACTCCTGCAAAACCCAAGTCTGATGCTGAAACATCTTCCATAGTTGTCAATACTTTAGCTCCAGTTGCCTTTGCAATCTTGCTCATATCGCTTTTCTTAATCCTTCTGCATGCATAGATCCCTTTCTTTGCCAAGAAATGCTGAGCCAAATCGTCAATGCCTTTCTGGCAGAAAAGAACATTTGCTCCAGTCTTTGCAACTTTCTCAACCATGTCCTTGAGCATTTTTTCTTCCTGGTCAAGGAATGCCTGCATTTGTGTTGGAGTGTTAATCTGGATTTTTGCGTCTGTCTCTGTGTTCTTTATCTCAAGTGCAGTGTCCAGAAGCAAAATTTTTGCCTTCTCAACTTTCCTAGGCATTGAGTCATGAACTCTTTCCTTGTCAAACACAACCCCTTTAATCAATGAAGAAGCATCAACACTTTCGCCGACTTTCTTTTCAATCTTTATGTTTTCAGGGTCAACTGTGCCGTCCTCGTCAACAATCTCTGTGACTGCCTTAACGCAAAGCTCTGCGAGCTTGTCTTTTGCAGTCTCTGCGCCTTTTCCAGTCATTGCAGTCATTGCAATGCTTTTCAATAAGTCTGTGTCCTTTATGGAAATAGGCTCTGCTATTGACTCAAGAATCTGCATTGCCTTTTCAGCTGCCATCTGGTAGCCTTTTGCAATAACAGTAGGATGGATTTTTTCATCAATCAATGTTTCTGCATTTTTCAAAAGCTCTCCTGCAATAATAACTGCTGTTGTTGTGCCATCGCCGACTTCATCTTCCTGTGTCTTGGCAACCTCAACAATCATCTTTGCACCAGGATGCTCTATCTGCATCTCCTCAAGAATTGTGACTCCGTCGTTTGTTATTATGATGTCGCCCAAAGCATCAACAATCATCTTGTCCATTCCCTTTGGCCCAAGAGTTGTCCTAACTGTGTCAGCAACAATTTTTGCTGCCATTATGTTGCTTTTTTGCGCATCTTTTCCAGTAGATCTTTCTGTGCCTTCCGGCAATATAAAAATAGGCTGAACCTGTCTGCTCATATTAACATCCCCCCTAGATTTTTACATGAAAAGAAATTGCCAAGCTATATATAAAACTAACTTAGAACCCAAACAAGTGATATTTAAAGCTTACTATTCAAAAGTAATGGCTTTTGTCACGTTTTTGGGGTTAGTTTTTGCAGTTTTTTGGAACGAAGTTTAGGACAAATTATATAAACGATTTGTGTTTTAGAGAGGAAATGCCAAAAAAATGCATGATTTGCGGAAAACAGGCGCACTATATTATTAAAGGAACAAATGATGCATACTGCACAGAGTGCGCAAAGGATTGTTTTTCTGACTTAAGCTTTCTGCAGCAGGTTGAGCAGGATGCGCATGTCATCAAAAATCTTGTTGATTCTCGAAAGCCTTGAGCAGCTCAGTGTTTGAAAGGAATTCCTCCCGCTTTACATCCTCAAGAATGTAATGAACCTCCTTTGCCTTTAGCTTGAAATCCTTTTCGAGCTTTGCAATAAATGATTCTGCATCCTTGATTTTTTTGAAAACAAGCTCGGCAAGAAAGTCATATCCGTTGTTCACTTTGTACAAAGAATTCACTTCAAAAGATTTTTCCAAAAACAAAGCAAGCCTCTGCCTGTCCTCCTGCTCGACTGAAATGACAAGATAAGCCCTTGCAAAATAGCCAAGCTCCTCAAAATTCAGCAGCACTGTGTGCTTTTGTATTAATGGGTTTGATTTCTTAAGCTGGTCATGTATTGTTGTTACCGGTATGCCTGTCTGCGCAGACATTTTCTTCAGCTTCATTCTCGCATTTCTCCTTAGACATGATACTAACACCAGATATTTTGTTTTTATCACACTGCACCACCCCTGAAAGCTAATCGTTTAGGCTATCGTATATATGGGGAAGAAACTATTTAGTTCCGATTATTATTCTGTATAGACTGATATATACAAAAAATTTATAAACAACGCAAGCAAGAAAACCGCAAAGGAGGTGTTTAATGAAAACAAATTACATTTTAGCGATATTAGCTGTTTCTATTTTGATTGCAGGATGCGCAACCCAGGTAACAATACAGTCTGGGGACAATGCACAGGATGACAGGCGCATGACAACAACGCAGGGCGAAGAATCAACTGCTTCAATTGAAGTAACTCCTGGATTGATTTTGCATACAGGAATCCACACTGACCAGAACAGGGGATTGTGGATTATCAATACAGACGGCACAGGCTTGCACAAAGTCCTAAGCGACTATGTTGATGCAAAATGGAGCCCTGACAACAAGCTTATTGCATACGTGCAGACTGACATGTGGATAATGAATGCAGACGGCTCTACAAAAGCAAAGGTTGGAAGAGCTGACCTTTGGCCAATTGGTGAATTTACATGGAGCGGCGACGGCAAATACATTGCATATGAGCAGAAAGGAGTTGCTGTTGTTAATGTTGCGCAGAAAGATGAAACACAGCTTGTTACTGAAGTAGGCGAGAAGATTTCAGGAGCAGCATGGTCTGACCTCGGAATGGTTGCATTTATTGAAGGCAAGAACATCAAGAAGATAAACGCAGACGGCAAACAGACTGAGCCAACACTTTGGCTTGAGCTGAAAGACCCTAAGGCGCTAAAGGCTTCGCCTAACATGGCAATGCTTTCGTTCAGCGACTCAGGTGCATTCTGGATTGCAAAGGACGAGAAAAACACAGATGAATTGACTCAGGTTTCAGGAACTGTTGTAACAAACTATGCATGGAGCCCTGACAGCAAAAGAATCATCTATGAATCTGGCGGAAAAGTGCACATCTATGACACCGAAGCAAAAACAGAAGTTGCTTCATTCGCAGCACATAATGAGGACAGGTTCACATGGAGCAAGGATTCCCAGTGGATTTTGTTCACCCAGAAAAAAACAGGCGCTGCAGAGAACATCTGGATTGTGAATGCAAAAGGCGCAGGCTTGAAGCAGTTCACAGACTGCCCAACAGCATGCGACAGGCCGGACTGGAGTCATTAATCCAGCTTATTTTTCTTTTTTTTCTTTTCTTTAGAATAAGGGATTCTTGTGAATTTTTTGCAGCTTGAGCAGTAAAATACAACTTTTCCTTTGTTAGTCCTGACCCTTAGATTAACGCCAGGCTTCAGGTAAGAATTGCAGTGCTTGCAGAACTTTCTTTTCAAAGCAGGAGGAATCTTGACATTATACTTCATTGCAATCTTTCTTGCCATTGCAACATAGTCGTTTGCCAGCTCCAAATCTGCTGCTTTTTCAGCTTCTGCAAACAAAACCTTGATTCTTTCAAGCGCAATATCCTGCTCTTCTTTTGATTTCATGGGTTTGCTTAGTTTGGCTTGGTATTTAATGGTTTCCATCGCAATTTATATAAACTGAGCTAGAAATCCTTATTCAAGAGGGGTACTTTTGGGCAAAATCATTCAGTTAGACAAAGAGTTGATTAACAAGATAGCTGCAGGCGAAGTAATTGAAAGGCCTGCTTCTGTTGTAAAAGAGCTTATTGAGAATTCTATTGATGCGGGAGCAAAGAACATTTCAATTGACATACGCGAAGGAGGCAAGTCATTCATAAGTGTTGCAGATGACGGCGAGGGCATGTCTGTTGAAGATGCAAGGCTTTCGATTCTAAAGCACACTACAAGCAAAATAAAGACTGCTGATGACTTGTTCAAGATTTACACACTGGGATTCAGGGGAGAGGCTCTTTCTTCAATTGCAGCAATCTCAAACATGGAGCTGAGGACTAAAACAGATAGCTCGGCAATTGGAATCAAGCTTGACATACAGGCAGGGAATATTGTTGGGGAAAAAGAGACTGGATGCGCAAAAGGCACATCAATCATTGTTGCAGACTTGTTCTTCAACACACCTGGCAGAAAAAAACATCTTAAAGACATGGGGGTTGAGTTCAGGAATATTACAGAGGTTGTCACAAGATATGCTTTAGCTCATCCTGAAATGGGATTCAAGCTCACGCATAACGACAATTTGATTTTCCACAGCCCGCCGACAGAAGATTATCTTGGAACTGTTGTAAATATTTTTGGCAAGGAATTTGGAAAACAGCTGATTGACATCAAAGGCAAAACAGAGAATATTGAGATTTCAGGATTTGTCGGCATGCCGAGCCTGACAAGGGCAGACAAAAACTCAATCTACACATTTGTAAACGGCAGATTTGTCAGGAACAAGATTTTATCAGATGCAATTGTTGATGCATATCATACTCTGCTTGGCACACAAAGGTTTCCTGTTGCAATTTTAAAATTTAAGATAGATGCTGACAAGATTGATGTAAATGTCCATCCAACTAAAATCGAGATAAGGATTGAGAATGAGGCTAAAATCTATGAAGATATTTTTGATGCAGTAAAAAAGACTCTTGAAAGCCAGACTCTTGTGCCTAAAGCAGAGCCAAAAGAGGCTCAGGAAAGTTTTGCCGAGCCTGTAAAGAAGAAAAAAGAAAAAGTTTACAAGAACAAGCCGTTGGATAAAAAGTCTGCAAAACAAACAGAGATACAAATCGAGGAAATGCAGATTGAGGCTCCATCATATAATATTCTTGGCAAGATTCACAAGACATTCATAGTTGTTGAGACAAAACAAGGGATGAGGCTTGTAGACCAGCATGCTGCGCATGAAAGGATTTTGTACGAGCAGCTTTTGAATGAGTTCGGAAAGCAAGGTGTAAAGAAACAGCAGCTTCTTCAGCCAGTAAAGTTTGAGCTTTCGCCCGCGGATTTGCAGTTAATCAAAGATAATTCTGAAATCATAAGCCATTACGGGTTTGAGATTGAGGATTTTGGCAAAAACACAATTCTTGTAAGGACTTTGCCTTCAGTGCTTGGCAGGCAGCTGAACAAGGACATCCTTGTTGACTTGCTTGACGAGCTTAAGCAGAGCAAAATCAAAAACACAATTGACACAATAAAAGAAAAGATGCTCATAAGGATGGCGTGCAGGGCTGCTGAAAAAGCAGGAGACAGTCTTGAGCTTAATGAAATGAACATTCTGCTTGGTGATCTTGAAAAATGCAGGCAGCCTTACACCTGCCCCCATGGAAGGCCGACAATGGTTGATTACACAATAACTGATTTGGAAAAGAGCTTTAACAGGATAAGGAGCGAGAAGAACAAATGAATCTTGATGAAATAAGCCTTACTCCAGCAATGAAGCAGTACAGGAAAGTAAAAGAGCAGTATCCTGACTGTGTTATATTCTTTAGAATGGGTGATTTTTATGAAATGTTCTATGAAGATGCAAAGACTGCGTCAAAGGCGCTAAACATAACTTTAACAAAACGTTCAGGAGCTCCGCTTGCAGGAATTCCAATAAGAAATCTTGAAACTTACCTGAACAGGATGATTCAGCAGGGATTCAAAGTTGCGATTTGCGAGCAGCTTGAAGATCCAAGGAATGTAAAAGGAAGAGTTGTTGAGAGGGATGTTGTAAGGATTATAACTCCAGGAACTATAACAATTCCTGAGCTTCTTAATTCAAAGGCAAACAACTATCTTATGTCAGTCTTTAAGCCTGAAAAAGGGAACGTTGGGATTGCGCTGTCAGATATTTCAACAGGAGAGTTTAGTGCAACAGAAATCGAGACAGAGGAAGAGCTAAAGAATGAGCTTACAAGATTCAGCCCTTCTGAAATAATTGTTTCAGAAACCTCAGGATTGCAGTTTGAGATTTTCACAACAAAATTTGATGACCGGTTTTTCAGCTACAATAATGCTTACAAAGAATTAGTTCAGCACTTCAATGTTCTTAATCTTGAAGGCTATGGTTTTGAGCAAAAAGAAAATGCAGTAGTTGCTGCAGGCGCGCTTCTTAGATACCTTAATGAGACACAGAAAGGGAGCACAAAACAGGTAACAAAACTAACTTTGTTCAAGCCAACTAATTTTATGGTTTTGGATAAAAGCACAGTACGAAACCTGGAGCTTGTCTCAAACATCCGAGATGGAAGTGCTCGTGGAAGCCTTGTTGAGGCAATTGACAAGACATGCACAAGCATGGGCTCAAGAATGCTCAGAAAATGGATTCTGAATCCTTTGCTTGATGTAAAGCAGATTAATGAAAGGCTTGATGCAGTCGGTGAGCTTACTGGAAAGACTCTTGCAAGAGAAGAGCTTAAGGAGATTCTTACAAACTTTCAGGATGTTGAGAGGATTATTACAAAAATAAGCAACAATACGGCAAATGCCCGAGATTTGGTTGCACTGAAAGAATCTTTGCTCAAAGTCCCAAAAATAAAGTTCCAGATTAAAGATTTTAAATCATCTATATTCAAAAAAATAATGCAGATGCATGAGCTTGATGAGGAAATCAAGCTTATTGATGATGCGATAAAAGAAAGCCCGAGCGCGAAAATCACTGAAGGAGGAATGATTAAGAAAGGATACAAACAAGAACTTGATGATTTAAGAGAGATTTCTCACGGGGGAAAAGAGTGGATAGCAAAGCTTGAGGCGCAGGAAAGGGAAAGCACAGGGATTAATACTTTAAGAGTTGGATTCAACGGTGCGCACGGATATTATGTTGAAGTTTCAAAAAAATATGCGAATGCTGTGCCTGCGTCATACATAAGGAAACAGACTCTTGTGAATGCTGAACGTTACATCACTCCTGAGCTTAAAGAGAAAGAAATGGCAATTCTCGGGGCAGAAGACAAGATAAATATTCTTGAATACGAGATTTTCCAGGAGATTGCTAAAAAAGTTTCTGAACGCATCAAGGAGATTCAAGAAATAGGAACCAATGTTTCAATGCTGGATGTTCTTATCTCGTTTGCAGTTTCTGCTGTTTCGCACAACTACACCAAGCCTGAGATTACTGAAGAACTTGTTATTGAGCTGAAAAATGCAAGGCATCCTGTTATTGAGATTTTGCAGAAAGAAGCGTACATTCCAAATGATGTTAAGCTTGATGTTAAAGAAAGGCTGCTCATCATAACTGGGCCTAACATGGCAGGAAAATCATGCTACATGAGACAGATTGCACTGATTCAATTATTATCTCAGACTGGAAGCTTTGTGCCTGCTGAAAAAGCAAAGATAGGAATTGTTGACAGGATTTTCACAAGAGTCGGGGCGTATGATGACATTGCAATGGGGCAGAGCACTTTCATGGTTGAGATGACTGAGACTGCAAATATTTTAAACAATGCAACTGAAAGGAGTTTGGTTATTCTTGATGAGATTGGAAGGGGGACATCAACCTATGACGGCATATCGATTGCATGGGGTGTTGCTGAATATATTTATGAAAGAGTTCATGCAAGAACATTGTTTGCAACACATTATCATCAGCTGAACAAGCTTTCAGAAAAATTTAGCCATGTTAAAAACTACAATATTGCAGTCAAGGAAACAAAAGATGGGATAATATTCTTGAGAAAGATTATTGAAGGAGGAACTGACAAGAGCTATGGAATACAAGTTGCAAGATTAGCGGGTTTGCCTGACGAAGTTTTGGACAAGAGCAGGGAGATTATGTCTATTCTTGAAAAAGAAGATGAGATTGGGGACAAGCTGTATGACAGGATGCACAAGATTGAAGACAACAGTCTGCAGGAAATTGAGAAAAAGCTCAAGCTCAGGGAAAAAGTTGAATCAGATGAATCGAAGCCGTTGGAAAAAGTCAGTGAAAATAAAGAACTAAAGCCAGTTCAGCCAAAAAAAGATGCGCCCCTGACTGTCGAGCAAATTGAGGAACAAAAAGAGCAAAAGATTAAAAACCAGCTCGAAACACTTAAGCTTAAGGAAGAGAAAATGAAAAAAAATACTGAAACAAAGCTGGACAGGTTTTTTTAAAATGGAAATAATGATTATTCCGGTGAAAAAGAAATTTGATTTGAAAGAACTAACTAATATTGAAAAGATGCCAAAGAAGCTCGGCTTGGTTACAACAGTGCAGTATGTTGATGAGCTGCCAAAGATTAAAAAATATCTGGATGAAAAGGGAAAAGAGTGCATTGTTATAGGAAAGATTCTCGGCTGTGATGCAAAGATTGCAGAAAAATTCAAGAACAAGGTTGATGCTTTCCTCTACATTGGCTCAGGGGAGTTTCATCCAATTGCCCTGATTCACATTGGCAGACCTGTTTATCTGCAGAATGGCGAGACATTGAAATGGGATGAAAGGAAGATTAAGGGTTTGCTGTCTAAGTTTTATGCTTCCAATGACATTGGAATAATTGTTTCGCTTAAGCCAGGGCAGCATCATCTTGATTGGGCTGAAGATTTGAAAAAAAGGTTTCCTGAGAAGGAGTTCTATGTGTTTGTTGCTGACACAATTGATTATAACCAGATGCAGAACTTTAACTTTGTCGAGTCCTGGATAAATACTGCGTGCCCAAGGATTGCTGACGATGTAAAAGTGCTGAACTACGAAGATATTCCATAAAACGTTCTCGAAAATAATTCGGAATTTCTTACCAAAGATTTATAAATTTTAAAATCCACAAATATATTCATGACAAAACCAAAATTCAAGCTTGATGCTGCATCAATTATTATCATACTGATGGTAATTGTGCTTTTGGTGTGGCTGATTATAAAATTAAGCTCAGGTAGCCGATAAAAAACGAAAGCTATATAAACTTAAAGTTTATATATATAAACTGTGAGTTTATATGATTGAGCTGACAAAAAACGAGATGCACGCCATGCTGAAGCTTTTTAAAGACTTCAGCAAGAAGTACAACTCCAATAATCTTGCCAAAGAAATCGGGCTTAGCGCGATGGGCGCACTAAAAATATTGAGAAGGCTTCACGAGCAGAATCTCCTTAAGGTTGAGGAAATCGGGAAAGCAAGAATTTACAAAATCAATTTCGAAAATGAGTATGCAAGGCAGTATATTTCATTTCTGCTCAGAAAAGAGGCAGAAGAAAGCACAGGAAGGGTAAAGCGCTGGATAGATGAGCTCAGAAAATTGAAGGACACTGCAACTATTTGCATACTGGCAGGCTCTGTGCTGAAAACAGAAAAATACAATGATGTTGATGCGCTAGCGGTTATGAAACCGCAGCAGCTCAAGAAATTTAATAAGAGGACTAGTGAAATGAATAAAATAAACATTAAAAGGATTCACCCGATAAAACAGTCAATAGAAGATTTAAAAAATAATCTGGCTAAAAAAGATAAAGTCATATTAGATATGGTCAAGACGGGAATTGTATTGTTTGGCTATGATGAATTTGTGGGGGTTGTCGCAGGTGCTTCAGGATAAAACTTATGAAAGACTTTTAGCTCTTGCCAAGAATTCATTAGACCAGATTAAGAATGTTATTGAAGAATAAATTCAAGGAGGGGACTCAAAATTGGCTCAGCATCTTGGCGAGCACAAAGGATACAGGATTGCCAAGACACAATAGAAATTCACCACTTTTAGGTGGTTACAAACCGAAAGATTTATAAATAGGGACTTCTTACTATACTATGCTTGAGATGGTGCTAAATGAGCAAACTAGAAGACATCCTAATGAATAACAAGGAGAATATCTTAGAAGAGGAAGGATATAGTGATAAGTATATCAAAGGCAGCCTTTACGAGAAGATTATTTCTAATGAAAAAAATGAAAAATACAGTATCAATAAAGAATACAACAATCTTGAAGAAATATTATACAACGATAAAAACAACTACATCAAAGAAAATCTTTATAGTACAATCTTAGAGAAGGGTTTGTATTCTAATTCCAAGATAAAATCAATTGAAAACATCATAAAATATAATGATTATAAAATAGAAAATAAATACCTTGATTTAGACTATTCTTTCATTAAATCTGGTTCTATTCTGAAAGAATTGGAACCATCACAAGCAGAGGCAGAGCCAGCGGCAAAAACTGCAGCTCTGCCTCATCCTGTTATTCTTGTCCCAGCAAGGACAGAAGATGCTGAGGCAGTCAGGGCAATATTCGGAGATGGAGCAAAGCTTTTAGCGCTTGATGATGTTGCGAATGATGCAAGGAATGCAGGGCAGAAAGTTGTTGTTGACAGAGACGGTGAGCTTGTGCATTCATATGTCAAGAGATTTGTCTGGGAGCAAGACCCTGGAGTTGAGATTTGCTACAGAAGGGAAAGCCTTTTGCTGCCTTCATTGTTTGATATTGGATGCGACACACCTGAAGTTTTCGGCACATATGAAGCTGGAAAGCAGGGAAGAATTGCAATGAGGCAGTATGATGCTGAAACTTTTGAAGACAGGCTTATGAACATGGGCAGGGCAGAGAAACTTGCTTATTTGAAAAGAGTTGTCTCAAGCTTACTAAAAATGCAGCATCTTGCTGGCCGTGAATCCAGAAATATGCTGACAGAACTTGGAAATGTCGAGATGGACCAATCAACAAAAGAATATTTTGTAAACTGGATGCTAAAGGCTTCTGAAAGAATATCTGGCAGAAAGGTTGACAAGAAAGAGCTTTCAGCAATGTATCTTGTTGCGAGCAATAGATTGGGACAAGCTGACAAATATCCTGTTCATCAGGACTTTACCCCGAGAAATGTTCTTGTAACAACTGAAGGCAACAAAATCATAATTACTGACGCTGAATTCATGTCATTGCCAGGCAGATTCAATACAGGAGGACCTTTAACACTTGATTATTCAACATTAATGCAATGGCCTGGTGCTGAGCTTAGCCCAATGGATGAAGTTGAGATAGACAGGCACTTTGTCTCTGAATGGAACAAGCGCGGGAATCCAATTACAATGGATGAATTCTATCAGCTGAAAGGAGACACTGACCTGGTTGCTGCAAAAAGGTTTGCAGGAGTATATGCTATGCTTCATCAGAAGAATCCTACACAGAAGAACTATGACAGGCACATGTATTTCATGTCAAAAATGCAGGATTCGGCTGCATCAAATGTCAGAGTTGCGTAAAAAACAAAGAATTATAAATTAAGAATGTATCTATACTGATATGAACGAATTTAAAGACATATTGAAGATAAGTGAAAAGTCCCTTGAAAAAGTATGGGGTAATAAAGAAGATGAAACCTGGAATAAATATTTAGAAAAATAAGGTTTCTTAAACTCCTTCTAAAGAAACTGCATACTGCGAATCTACAAGATTTATTATTGTGTAAACAATTTCCATCATCTGCGGGTTTTTTACTGATTTCTCAAGCTTGACTCTCTGGAGGAAGATAGACTGCGCTTTTTGGTCAGAATATTCAAAGCAAAGCTCATAGAAAGCTCTTAGCAATGAATTAATTTCTTTCAAATCGTCTAGGTCTTTTGATTTCTTTTTTGCAATCAGCGAGTATAAGTCTCCCAGGTATTCTAATTGGGTGATTGTGTGATAATACAATGATGTTTTTCTTGGGTCAGTAAATCCTCTTTTATTAAGGACTCTCAGGCAATAGTCCACATATTTGTTCATATTCCGGTCCATTTGTATTATTGGCTCCAAGCTTTGCTTTTTCTTGTGCAATGCATGACTTTGCTCTGCCATGTCTAGGAGAAGGAAGAAGCATCTTCTATAAACTTGGCTGAAGTCTGTTTCTGAGACACCTGAAAGGTCTTTTATTGTTACGACTTTGTTTTCCTGCTTAACAATGCCGAAGCCAATCAGCTGGTCAGTAATCTTTTGCAGCAAATCAAACTGGTTCTCATGTGTGACTATGATTTCATCTATTCCATACCTGTACAATGAAAGAAGATACCTCCAGACTAGGCTTTCGCTCAAGTGCCTTATGTCTATCTTCTGTGCCCTGACTGCCATTGACTTTTCTGTTGATATTTCAAGAATAGGGCCTTTTTCCTCAATATTGATTTCATCACCTTTTTTCAAGCTGTATTTCTCAACCCATTTGCTTGGCAGAGACGTTATTAAGGTGGTTGGCCCGTGCTGGACTAGTTTTCGTTTCATATTATTTTCTCAACCTCGTTCAGGAATTCAAGGCAAATATTGTAAAGTTCATCCAAATCCTCGTCGATGGTTATCGTTTCAGTGGAATATTGGATGTTATGCCTCATATTCATAATTGTTTCAAATGCATTAAGAAATTTAATATTTAATAATTTTTTATTCACATATTCTTCTTCAACATATCTTGCGATGCAGTAATGGCTTCTCTCTTTTATTCCATCTTTGTATAATAATGATCTTGCAACATGGAAATATGCGCTGTACAAAGAAATTGCGGCCATAACCTGCTTTTCCAAGTCAATAAGGCTTTCTGCTTCATCAAGAAAGAAATTTGCCTGCCTCAGGCTCTTTTCCGCGAGGTCTGAATTCTTTTGCGTTTTCTTTAATAATCCTTTTTCAAAGCAATCTTTTGCGCTAATCAAAAATATCACCGTTGAGCAATGTTGAGGTTAGTTTTAGCCGTATGTAAAATTCAGAGTCATTGTTTTTTAGTTCATTCAGCTTCTTTTTGTTCAAAGCAAGCAGGTTTACTTTTCTGCCTAGCTCTTTTTCCAAAGCCCTTGACGATTCAATCAAATCCTTTATTTCTTTGTCAGCAAAAATCCACAAGTCTATGTCGCTGCTTTCATCATTTGTGCCCTGTGCAAAGCTGCCATAGATTCCAACTTTACCTGCAGACATAAGTGATTTAATGTTTTTTGAATCAATAATCTGCTGCGTGTTCACTAAAGCTTTTATTTTTATCAGAAGCGGACTTGAATTGTTCATTGACACGATTTTCCTGTTTTTTTCCTTTCGTTCTGAAACAAATCCCTGCTGTTCGAAAAGCTTTACCGCAGACTGCGCCGTTCCTGTAGATGTGTGCACCTTTTCAGCAATATCTCTAATATGGAGAGGCTGCTGCTGAAGCATGGACATTATCTCCAGGTTCTTCTTTGTAAATATGTTTGTCAGATTGTTCATTTTTATTGAACGAAACGTTCATTATTTATAAACGTTTTCTTTTGGTGCCCGAATAGGATATGTTAAGCACGTTACCTATATAAACTTTTCGTAAAAAGCATACTTATATGCCTTATTTCCAGATTAAGCATATATATTTGCGTGTATTACTACTGCTAAGTTAAACCAAATATGGGGTGTAAATGAAAATGACAGAAGAAAAAAACGAACAACCGCAATTAATTGTCTTGAAAGACAGAGTATTCAGGCCAGCTCAAATTACAGTAGGGCCTGACTTTACAAAAACAATAGATGATACAATCGCTGCAGAATCTTTGCAGATGGTCAGCTCTGCTTACCTAGGCGAGAGAAGATACATGGCAACAGAGAACGCGCCAATAACCCGCCATTCTGGATTTGAAGTGGATGATAGCCGGGCAGCAGAAGCAGAAATGCGCCAACGAGCAGTTAATCATGCTGCAAGGCTGGCAGAACAGTTTGGAGTGCCTTATTTCAGCGTTAGCTTTACTGTAACAGAAGTAAAACCTCCAATTGATCTTGTCCATAGTATGTCAAATTACCTCTTCAATTTCGCGGCTACGGAAGTAAAAGAAAAGTACAACAAATTCAGCAGGGATTATGAAGTTAAACCACGCAAAGTAGAGTACGCGCTCCATCCAACTGCACAGTTCTACATTAGAAAAGGTGAAACACAATGAACAAAATGAAAATACCAAGATTATTCAAAACAGAAGGCGTGCAACGCCCATTTATTGTTGCAGCTGAATCATTAGAAGGTGTAGTTGCTTCAGCAACATTGACAAACATTCCGGCTGACAATGTGCACGTTGCCCAGAACAGGCTTGAGCTTAGGCTTGAAGGAAGAACTGAAAGCTTTGTAGTTGAAGGAGCATCATACAGGCTGGACAAAGGCGACAGGGTAGTTGTTTACAGTGCGCCAGCTATATCTGGCTATATGTTAGAAACGCTTTTGGCTAACCCATCGGATACAGACAAATCCAAGAAAATTTCACTCCAATACTCAGTTGTGGGTAAGAATAAGAAATCTCTCTTTGATAAGATTAGCGAAAAAGCTGATCAGCTTATCGTAAAAAAAGAAATTTTCAATAAAAATCTTGGCTTAGAAGAATTGAGTAAGCCGGATATAACTTCACCAAAAAGCAAATATGGCTTGACACAAACCCAAGCTTCTGCTGCGTTGTCCTTGAATAAATACATAACAACAAGAGTTGTCGGGCTGCAGGTTCTGGATGAAAAAGGCGGAGTGAAATTCCAGGCAGTGCATGAGAGAGGCTATGCTTTCATGTACAAACCATGAGGAGGAATAAAAATGGCAAAAATACTATTTGGAGCAAGGGATTTTGTTGTAAACCAGAATTTAGTTAAAAGACTGCAAAAAGAAATGCACGAAGTGCATTATGTTACAGAAGGGCAGGATATGATGGCGGGATTAACTTTGCCTACACATCCGTTCAAGCCTTTCAAATATGATCTTGTGATATATGATTCTGGGCTGCTGTATGACAGAGCAAAGCCAATACAAAGAGCAAGGGCTTTCAATGAAAGAGTTGTCGGATATCTAGAGATAGCAAAAGCTCCAGTCATAGTGCTGGCAGAAGAGCCAACTGCACAATTGATACAGGAATCTGCAAAAAAAGCAGGTTTCAGGCAGATCAATGAGCCGTTTTCTATTGATGATATTCTGAAAGAGGTCAAAGATGTTTTAGGTGAAAAAAACAATCGAGGTAAACGAAAATGACAATAGATTCAAAATTGGAAAAAGCAGATGATGTCATTGAGCAGTTCTGGACTGGCAAAGGAATGAATGTGAAAGCCGGAGAGAAACTTGAAGGAGATGACATTGCATGGTATGATTTGCACAGCAAAGACACCGCATTCAGGGACGCACTAGTCAGGAAGCTGTCAGACCAAGGATTTTTTGGCTCGTATCAGCTAGAAAAAGCTTCGCTTATGTCCTGCAAAACAAACAGGGACGAAGCGACAAAAGCAGCCACATTGCACGAGCTCGAACTGATGATGCAATATGTTGGCGGAAACAAAAGAATCCGTTATGGAAGATACGAAATGATAACTGGCGCTGAGTTCACCAGAAATGCAGACGGAACATTCAACCTTAAGCTTTTTCCGAAACAAAGAACTGCTGACGGCAGAAAACTAAGGCTGGTTGCTTCACAGAATCCTGTAAAGGATGAAGTCTTCGAGCAAGAGGTAAAACAACTGTCAAAAGATTTCCACCTGATGTACAGCCTTTTGCAGGAAACAGGATACTTGGTGAAGGAGGAATGAAAATGACAATCGAATCAAAACTGGAAAAAGCAGATGATATTATTGAGCAGTTCTGGACTGGCAAAGGAATGAATGTGAAAGCCGGAGAGAAAGTTCTACAGAATGAGCTTGCATCATGGTACACTATGATGGGCAAAGACACAACTTTCAGAGACATGCTTTACAGAAAGCTGACACAAGAAGGGTATTTTCGCAACGGACTAATCTACAAACTGGAAGATGCTTCATTTACAACCACCTGCGCAACAAGAGATGTACATGAGCTTGATTTCAGAATGCAGTACATATGCGGAACAAAGTACGGACGTTTGGAAAGATTAGACCAAGGCATTGGTGCAGAGTTCAATAAAAATGAAGATGGAACATACAACCTGAAGATTTTCTTTAAGGCTGGCAACAATAGAATAGTACTGAATCCTGAGTGGAAACAAAATCCAGAACTAGTTGAGGCAATTTCGAGAGATTTCCACCTGATGTACGCGCTATTGCAGGAAACAGGATATTTAGCGAAGGAGGAATGAACATGACAATTGAAACACAAACAGAAAAACCAAAGGAAACACAAAAAACATTGCAGGAAATGGTTGTTTACGCTTCTGTGCCATCAGACTTAGTGATTTGGAACAGATACATGAAAGGTAATGGATTAAAGCCAACATTCAGATTTGTTGCTGAACAGTATGGCTGCAAAGTTGAATTCAGGGTAGCAAAATTTAGAGAAAACCCGTATGACCTGATGAATTATGTCAATGGTCCGCGGGAAGGCGATGAGCTTACTGCATTAGTTCTAGTTGGAGAAGACAGGGCAAAGCTTGCGCAGGCAAGAAACGATATCTACAGGACTTTTGGCGGCACCAGATTTGACCATGGCAGTGCAGAAGTAACAAGTGAAAAATCAGGAGGATATTAAAAATGGAACCAAAATACAATCTAAACATTGAAGTGTACAAGCAAAACATACACGGAACAAGCACTCCGAACGGAGAAATGATTTTCTTTTCAATAGGGAGAAGAAATAGGGAAGTTATAAGCGGCGAAGAGCTTGGAAAACTAAAAGAAACATTTGATGAAGTGAACAGGATAATCAAGGAAGATGTCGGGCAGCTTTATGTGCCCAAAACTGACTTGGACATACTTGAGTCAGGAATGCCGCAAAAACACGGCGATGAAATAGTGACTCTTGACGAGCTTCTCAACAGCAGAGGCATGCAGCGCGCAATCATTAACGGATCAGCAGTTTCCGACGAAGTAGTAGCTAAATTTCTTGGCTACGGGCACCTTATCTTCTCATTAACACACACGAACAGACAAGTTAGGAATTATGAAGAGACTCTTGGCGCTCTAAAGTACGTTGAGGATGGCACATTCTATGACCAACTAAAAGAAAGTGTAAAAGTAGTGACTGCACAATATGGGATGAACTTCAGCATATTTGATTTAGTTGAAACAAAGTATGACAAAGAAAAAGCAAAAGCTTTGCTGGAAAAACATCTCGAAGAACTGGGGCAGATGCCTGAGAACTGGGCTGCTTTTTTGGTCTACAAATCCAACAGGCAAAACGATTACTTCGGGCTTATTGATATCGGCAGGATAAAGCATAGCGTACCTGCTGGAAAAAAAGGAATCATTGCTTCAGTCAGGGAATATTTTGGCAAAAAAGAAACTGAAGAAGATGCTAACAAAAAAGCAATGGAAAAAAGGCAGCAGACAAAAGCAAAGCTGATTGAAGTGCTTTCAAAGCATGACGGGTCGTGCCTTTCATATGAAGCTCAAAGAATAATGGAGCAAGTGGGTACGCTAACCTGCGATGGACCAAATAGAATCGGACCTGTTGCTGATGTTGTGCTTGACAGGAACTGGCACGAGAAGCTGTTCAGTTTGGATCCTTAAGGTAAATGAAAATGGCAGACTTGTCAGACGTAGTTGCAGTTTCAATCAAGCAAGGACAACGCACAACAATAATCGCGCCGAAAGCAAAGTATGAATTGTTTGATGGAAGAGTGCTTAGAGTTGAACCTGTAGCAGATTACAAAAAAGAAGTTGAAAAAGCGTTCAACTTAATCAGAGACAGGGCTAAACTCGGATTTTTCCAGAGCGAGGAATATTTCATACAGCTGTTTGGAAACTGTGAAGACCCAAAATTAGGGTGAATGAAAATGCCAAACACATACCAAGTCTGGAAATCAAATGATTCATTAGTTGCAAGAATTGAGCATGTTAGTGGGAAAAAGATTGACCTCACCTACCCTAATTCAAAAGGCGAGATTAAGGGCGTGCAACAGGTTCACAGAGGAGCTGAATCTTTGGTTGCTGTGCTTCTTAGTGACTCTGAGGGAAGATGTATTGAAATTACTTACATAAATGAAAAAGGCCAGACTCAAGCAGGCAGATACAGGAATGGTTCAGAGGTTGCAACAGCAAGAAACACAGACGAAGGAGTAATAGTTACGAAAGTATTCTACACGAAATCAGGACAATTACACTACGGGTACAGATACATTGATGAATCTGGCCATTGCGACCCAAGCGACCTTCCATACATTGACGCATACAGAAGGCTCGGACCTGAGCTGAGGGCAAAAATACCGCAAGACTGGCACGATGTTCTAGGCAGGTGGCTTAAAAATGACAGTTGAACCCAAACAAAAACGTGACTTGGCAAAAATAGTGAGCACGTCTTTGGGAGCAGCTTATTTTGGTGCGTATTTTACTGGATGTGCTTTCGGGATGTATTATTTAGACAAAAGGTATTCAGGAAACGATTGGGAAACTTTAATGTTGGTAGGATATGGTTGTTTGAGCGTGGCAGGCTACTTTGCAATTCCCACTGGAGCATTCTATTTGGCGAACAAAGCGATTGACATGTACAAAAAAACAAAAAAAATAACTGAATAGAAGAACTAAAAATTATTTATTTCTGATATCTCTGTTATGCGGCTCTTAACGGGCTGTCTTTTGCGTAATAATATTTGTCAAGAACATCTTTTGAAATGCCTTTGCTGCAGTAATAATCAAGAATGCCCTGCCTCAAGTCTTGCATTCCTGTCCAGTTCTTTTTATCAAACTCAACACCCTGAACAGAAAGGCTTCCAGTTAGCTTGTTTTCCAAACCCATAAACTAGTCAGAGCAGAACAAGTATATAAAATTTGGTTAAATAAACAACCCGAAAATAATTCGGATTTTCTTACCAAAGGTTTATAAATTTTAAAATCCACAAATATTAAATGCAAAAAAGCAGCAAAGAACCGAAAGGTTTAAATGTATACTAATAAAAGTATAATATTATCCTTAAAAAAGTATATGCTGACAAAAGAAGAACTCAGGATCATTGAATTATTCAGGCAGGATTTATTTAGAGAATATACTATTAAGGAAATTCAGGAAAAACTTTCTAAAAAATCGTATAATTGGGTGTTTCAGGCAGTTAAAAAAATAGAAGAAGAAAATATTGTTGAAATTAAGAAAAAAGGGCACTCCAATATCTGCTCTTTAAATCTTGAAAATCATTTAACATTGGTTTACCTTGCTGTTCTTGAAGAATTTAAAATTAAATCAAAGAAACTGCCACGGTCAAATATAACCGAGCTTATTAATTCAATTCCTTTAAGTTATTTTACATTCATTGTTGCAGGCTCTTTTGCAGAAAGCAGGTCAGTAAAAAATTCTGATTTAGATGTTGTTGTCATAGTTGAAGATGGAGTGAATGCAAATAAAATATTAACAATATTAAAAAACAAAGGCGGATTGATGATACCAGAAGTGCACCCGTATGTTTTTACAAAGACAGACTTTTTGCAGATGCTTCTGAGCGGCGAAGAGAATTACGGCAAGATGATTTACAAAAACAGGCTGATTGGTTTCGGAGCTGAAAATTATTATGCAATTATCAGGGAAGCTGTTAAAAATGGATTCAAAGGTTAAGCTTTATCTGGAAAGGTCAGAGAGTGAGCTGAGGCTTTCTAATGCAATATTTAATCTTTCAAAAAACGAGGAAATCAAGGTCCAATTGGAAGCAAATCCAGGCGATACTTTTTATTCAGCAACCATTTCTCATGCGTATTATGCTATATTTTATGCTGCAAAATCAATATTATTAACAAAAAACATTAATACCAAATCTCCTGAGATACACAGGAAGACTTTTGAAGAATTCCAAAAAAACTTTGTTGACAGCGGGGAATTGGATGTCAGACTGCTGCAGATTTACAAGAAAATGATTGTGAAAGCTGATGAATTGCTGGGCTTGTTTTCACAGGAAAAATGGAAAAGAGGCCATTTCACATACCATACAATTGCTCAGGCAAATATATTACCTGCAAAAGAATCAATTTCAAATGCAAGGAAGTTTTTGGCAAATATAATGAAGATAGTTAAGGGGTGATATTTATTTCCCGCCAATAGTTGCTTCTTTCATCCAGAGCTCCACTGGGGCTTTCTCGTTGTCTGGAGGATTGTCTTTCAGGTAAATCTCTTTAATTTTTGTTTCAAGCTCCATTACATCCCCGCCTTTGCTTGTGTGTCTTGTCTTTCCGTCTTTTATGAACAAAGTGTATGGAAGCTCAGTCAAATCTTCTGTTTTGAGAAAGCCCAGCTCTTGCAAGTTCCGGAGAACATCTTTGCCATCATCAAAGTTTATGTTTGCAAAAATTATTCCTTTGCCTTTGTACTGCTCTGCAAACTCAGAAAAGGTTTTTGTATATGTATTTGACATGCCAAACCATGGCGCATGTATGTTTACAATAACATTTTCGTGGTAAACAACAGCAGAATTCTTTGTTGTCAAGTCAAGCACGTTGGTTGTCTGCACCTGAGGCGCATTGTATTGGTTTTTGTTGTGTCCAAAATAAAATGCAGCGCCAACAATTCCAGCAGTGCCAATGGCTGCTGCCAAAACAATCTTATCGAGTGTTTCCATAGTCTCCCTCAAGGCACCCAGATGCCGTGTGCTCGCTTGTATTCAAATCTTTCGCCACTTTGAATTTCCTCGGAGTTTTTCTGCTGCTTAATCGAAAGATAGCTTGACATATTCATAGGAACCCTTACATCGTGCCCGACAATAACTTTATTGTGAAGCTCAACAAAACTGACAACAAGCAAATCATAAGAGTGCATGCCATAGCCGAACTTCATCTCAAAGAAATTCTGCTTATACGCATCTGCCCTTGCAGTTTCTGAAAAATCCTCAACAACCTTTTCCAAATTATAGTCATATCTTGCGTTGACTCTTTTCCAGCGTCCCTTTTCATTAACCGAAAGCTGGTTCGCAACTGGATGGTTGAAAAAGTCCTCAATCGCATACTCGTATGTTTCATACATCAGAGGATTTTTAATTCTGGAATAAAAAACACAATCAATGTCATCCTGCTCATCCTTGTGCCAGTAGCTTAGAAAATTCTCAAAATCAGGAAATTCAACCTGCTCAAGAACTATTTTTGTCAAATCCATTATTCTGCCTCTGGCATCCAGACTGCCTTTATCCTGTCATGATACCGGCTAGGCGCATTCCCTGAAATATTTAACATCCTGCTCCACAAGTAAGGCGCATCTAAACATGTGCCTGCAATCCTGCCGTCATCAAACATACTGAAGCTGATAATCAAAAGCTGAAATGACTGATATCCTGAGCCAAACTTCATCTCAAATACCCTTTTTTTAACCTGCGCCCTTGCAGCAGTTGCATAAATTCCCACAAGGTCATCAATATTTGAGTCAGTCACATCTCTTTTGAACAGCCTTCTCCATTTCATGCCCTCAGGCATTGCTTTGTCAAAAACACTTATGCATTGGGCATCCTTATGCTGAAGAAAATCGCGGATTGCCTCTTCGTGGCAGCTGTAAGTTAAGGGATTCTCAATTCTCCCGTACCAGATATAATCCTGATATGGCTTGACTTTGTCCCATTTTTCCTTCCATTCTGCAAATTCATCAAATCCAGCCTCGCGAAGAACAATCTGGCTTAAGTCCATATTTCTAGGGCTGAAACAGCGAATATTTTAATGTTACCGCAAGGTTTATTAAGCAAAATTACTACTTTATTGGCAGAGGTGACTATGGTACAGATTATTTCTGCAGAACAGCTTCAGAAAGTTCATGAGGCAATAACAAAGAAGTTTGGTGTTTCAAAAAAAGCCAAAAACCCAGGCATTCTTGGATTTACACTATCTTACATGAAAACAGGCGATGAAGACTTGTTGTTTAAGACAGCAGTCCTGCTCAGGAACATTGCAGTCAACAAGCCGTTTGAGGAGCTTAACCTTGAGACTGCGCTTATTGCAGCAGACTGCCAGCTCAGGCTTAACGGGTGGTACATGAAGACAGTGCCTGAAGCGTATATAAAGAACATTCAAGCAAAATCTTTGCAGGACATTGCCAAGACAATCGACATAAATCTTGCAAAAGAGGAAAGAATTCCTGATTTTGATGAAATCCTCAGGGTTTCTTTAGGAGTAAACTTTAATGTTTTAAGGAGGTTAGCATGAGAATAAATCTAGTCAAGGCAAGAAAGATTTTGGACAGCAGAGGAAATTTCACAATCGAGGTTGAGGTAAACCATCAGAAAGGCTCAGCTCCTTCAGGAGCAAGCACTGGAAGTGCAGAAGCAACAACTTTCCCAAAAGGCGTTGATGTTGCAGTTGAGTTTGTCAACTCAGTCCTTGCAAAAGAATTAATTGGAAAGGATTTTGAAGGGTTTGACTCATTAAAGAAGCTTGAATCAATTCTTAGAACTCATGACGGCACAGAAAGATTGGAGAAGATTGGAGGCTCTGTTGTTATTGCGCTTGAATTCGCATTGCTCCATGCAATGGCTGCTAATGCAGGAAAGCCCTTGTACAAATACCTGTCTGATAGGGTTGGCCTGCCAAGGCCATTGGGAAACTGTGTAGGCGGTGGAGCTCATGCAGGAGAGCATGCAACAGACATACAGGAATTCCTTCTGCTTTCATTGAAAGCAAAACTATTCTCGCATGCATTGTTTGCAAACGCGCACGCGCACAAAGAAATGAAAAAAGTTCTTACTGAAAAAGACCCTTCTTTTACAGGCGGAAAGAGTGACGAAGGAGCATGGGCCCCGAATTTAACAAACCTGGAAGTACTTGATTTGCTGAAAAAAGAGGCAGGGCATATCTCAAAAACAGTTGGCTTTAAGGTTGAGCTTGGAATGGACATGGCTTCATCTGAGTTTTTTAAGAACGGAAAATATGTTTACAATAAATTCTCAAAAAAGCAGAAAAAGAAAACACTTACGAGACGGGAGCAGATTCAGTTTGTGCTTAAGCTAATCAAGAAATACAAATTAGCATATCTCGAAGATCCTCTTGAAGAAAATGATTTTGAAGGTTTTGCAGAGCTAAGGAAAAAAGCAGGCAACTGCCTTATCTGCGGCGATGACTTGATTGCAACAAATCCTGACAGGCTTCAAAGGGCAATTGGCATGAAGTCAGTTTCTGCAATTATCGTAAAGCCTAACCAAATTGGCTCGCTTGTAAAGACAAAGCAGGTTATTGACATGGCTTTGGAAAACGGCATTGTGCCAGTAATCTCACACAGGTCAGGAGAAACCCTTGATGACACAATTGCGCATCTTGCAGTTGCGTTTTCCTGCCCGATAATAAAATGCGGAGTTGTTGGCGGGGAAAGACTGGCAAAGCTCAATGAGCTTCTAAGGATAGAAGAAACAATTGAAGCAGAGCTGAACAGATAAGTTGTATAGTACAACAAATAAGGCAGATACGTTCATTTTGGATGTATAATACAACAAAGATGTACGATACAACCGAAAAGCTTAAATAATCGCATTCTGTTGTACATAACAACATGGATGAAAAAGAAGCAATATTACTTGACAACTTCAAGGAATATTATGGGCAAGGGCTTGAAGCTTTCAAAAAAGGCAAGTATAATTGTGCAACCACTTTGTTCTTCAACGCAATCGCTGCTCTCTGCGATCTCTATATTCTTAGAAAAGATGGGTTTATTCCTTCTTCGCACACAAACAGGTTCAGGATTCTAGAAACAAAACATCACGAAATATACAAAATTGCAGACAGGGATTTTCCATTTTACCAAGACAGCTACACTAAAAAGATGGACAAAGAAACTGCCGAGCTTCTTAAAAATGATGCTGAAAAACTTAGAAAAATACTTGGAATCTGAAAAAAAAGACAAGAGCATATTTGACGTAGTTATTTATGGCTCTGCTGTCAAGGGAAAAGAAGATACAAGGGATATTGATATCTTGGTTATATTCCTTGAAGGCAATTTGGAAGAAAGGCTAAACAAAATACAGCAGATTAAATTCAGGCTCAAAAATAAAATTGAACCAAACATAGACATCAAACAGATTCTTCTTAAAGAATTATTTTCTGCAGAATTCCTCGCAAGAACAGGTGCGATGCTTGAAGGCATAAGTGTATTCAAAAATAAAAAATTCTGCGAAACCTTGGGGTTCACATCATTTGCGCTCTTTTGGTACAGTTTGGAAGGACTGATGCACTCACAAAAAGTCAAATTCAACTATATCCTTGCGGGGAGAGGAAAAAAAGGAATAATTGAAGATCTCTCAGGGAAGAGGCTTGTTAATGGCGCAATAATAATCCCTATAGAAAATTCGCTTGCCTTTGAAAAAATTTTAAATGACAACAAGGTAAAATATACCAAAAAAAACATTCTTCAAGAAATTTAGAACAAAGTCATATGATGGAAACTAGGTTAAACAGCTGCACGTTTTGCGAAGAAATTAAAGACAATTTTTTGGAATTCAATAACATAAGCTTTGGAAAGCCAATCATATTTGAGAGCAGGAATTTTGTTGTTGTCCCCTCGCTTGGCCAGATTGTTGAGGGCTACCTGCTGATTGCTTCAAAAAAACACTATATCTCAATAGGCGAGATGCCTTCTGAACTCTATCCTGAGCTTGAAGCTGTGCAGGAAAAAGTCAGGAAAGTGCTTTCTGCAAACTATGAGGTTCCTTTGTTTTTTGAGCACGGCCCTGTATCTATAGCAAAAAAAGGCGGCTGCTGTGTTGAGCACTGCCATCTCCATGCAGTGCCTGCCAAAATAGAGATATTGGATGAGCTGAAAAAACATTTCAAATGCAGAAAGATAAAGGATTTTAGTGCGCTAAAAAGACAATTCAATAAAAAAAAGCAATATTTCTTTTACGAGAGCCGCTCAAGGCAGAGGTTTGTGTTTGAGCTTCCGCCTGCAGTGCCTTCACAGTACATCAGGAAAGTCATAGCCAATAAGATCGGAGCTCCTGAAAAGTGGGACTGGAAGACGTGCCCTGGAGCAGATGAGTTTATCAGGACAGTTAAGAAATTAAAAAAAGAGTTTAGAACAAAGTCATAACAAACAATGCTGCTGTTGCAAGGATAAGGCTGTGCTTTAAACCTGCCGTAACTTCACTTTCTGAAAGCTTTCCCAAGACTAATCCTGCAAAAATCCCCTGAATTATCGCAAGCATGACAAAAATGCCGTCAAGATGTGTAAAATACTGGATTAAGCTTGAGACAAAATCAGGCATTGATGCAAATGAAACTGCAACTTTTGATGCCATTGTTGAAACAGAAACACCTGATGTTTCCCCAAGAATTGTTCCAAGAGTCCCTCCCTGTATTCTTGAAAGATATGGAACTAAAGAGTTCTGGATAAATATCATTACAATCAAAAATACTGCAAAAATAACATAAGTCTGGATAATCTGGCTGTTAATCATTGCCTTTCTTCTTTCCTTAATCTCTTTAATCTCAATCAAAGATGTTGTTATGCCTCTCAAAACATCCTCAATATTCCCGCCTGATTTTTCTGCCTCAATAACTGTGCTTATAGTCCTGCTGATTAGCGGGTTCTTTATGCTTTCAGAAAAATATGTCAGAGCCCTGTGCAGAGGAACTGCCCATCCAATCTGCTTTGCCAGCTTTTTTACATAGTAAGATAATGCACCATAATCTCTTTCAGCTATCAGGATTATGCCCTGCGAAATAGGAACTCCTGATTTTACAGTATTTACAAGGTCTCCCACAAAGTCAGGGAAATATGTTTCAACCTCCCTCTGCCTTTTCTTGTAAAGAAAAAAGTCTATCCAGAACGGCAAAGATAAAACTGTGACTGATAAAATAAGCAATGGAATAAACCATCTTGTGCCTTTGAATGATGCTAAGTCCAAAAGGAAAACAAGAACAGCTGAGGCCATCCCAAGATAATGCAGTATAGTCAATGAACCCAGATAGTTCTTCAGTTTGTCTGTTTTTTTCGTTTTATTCAACTGGCTGGCTCACCTCGAGGAATAATAAAAACAAGATGTTTAGCATAGGGATTAAGGCATATGTGCCAAGGACAATTATTGTCTGGATGTCCATGCCAAGAATTGTGCCTCCAAGAATTGAAACAAGGCTGAGCAGCGCAATAAAAAATACAGGTGCAACAATCATTATGCCCATATACAAGTCAGAGTATGTTGCAATTGTCTCAGTGTATTTCTCTTTCCTAAGCTTGTAAGCAAACATTGCCTGGTCTGACTTTTCTTTCAGGAAATAGTCAAAGTCCCCTCCTGAAGTTAAAGTCGCAATTCCGCCGTCAAGGAATTCCTTGAAATCCCTTGAAGGTGATGAGTTAGCTACAACCTGCAAAGCTGTTGTCAGGTCGTAGCCGAAGACTTCAACATATTCAACCAATCTTCTCAGCTCAATTCCAACTTCGCTGTATTCTTTGCTCTGAGAAACTATCTTGAACATCATATACGGAGGCAGGCCTGAGGTAGCTACTGCTGCCATGTGGTTTATTGCAAAAGGAAGGTTTGCCTCGATTAGCTTTCTTCTCTGGTCTGCTTTTATGTACGGATATGCATAGACGACAATGAATGCGATTATTGAAATCAGCAATGAAAGGAAGAACGGCCTGAAAAATAATGTGAAAAAGTCAGGAGTGAGCAAGCCGACAAAAAACAAAACAAGGAAGCTGAATAAAAATACAAGTGTTGTGATTAATAAAATAATGTCAACATAAGTGTTTGAAAGAATTTTCATGTTCGCGAGCCTTAGTGCCTTGAACAGCCTTCCAAAAGATTCCGGATATTTTGAAGTTACATAATCCCCAATCCGCCTGAAATACCTGTTTGCAACCATGCCTAAAACAGAAGGCTTGTACATTTTCAAGCCAGTTTCAGCTACCTCTATTCTCTCCATGCTTTTTGCCCTTTCTTCAAGCTCTTCAGCAGTGAACTCAGGCTTTGCGCCTGACTCAACTTTTGCCTTAAGCTCGGTGATTTCTGCAGCTTCCGGCTTTTGCTTAACTTCTTTTTTCAGATAAGGCTTGCCTGAAATAACCTGCGCTTTCTGTATTAGCTCAATAACCTGCGGCTTTTCCTCTCTTTTCTTTATTGGAATAATCTTTGGATGAACAATTTCTTCATGCGCTGCAACTGCAGGCTTGCCTTTTCTCTCAACATAAACTTTGCGGAAAATGCCTGAATTCAGAAGCCTTGCTTTTTCCAATAAATCAATAACCTGGCTGTCATAATAATCAATCCAGTCATTAAGTGGTTTGCCTTTCAATAAGCTGTCCAGCTTTTTCTTGTACTGGAAATATTCGTGCTTTCCCTGCTGATATTCCTTGTCAAGCTCCTGTGTCCTGAGAATTAGTTTATTCCTGTAGCTGGCAATTTTCTCAACTTCATCCACCAGCTCGAATATCAGTTCAATCTCTTTCATCTTCTGAATTTATGCTCTAGCAGTTTTATTATGTAATCTGTCTTTGTTGTAAGTTTCAAAATCTCGCCTTGTACGAGGAGCAGCTTTTGCTTTGCTATCTGCCTGTCAATCTTTGAGGAACGAAGCTCTTCATAGAAATCAATAGCGCCCTTTGTCTTCAGAAGATTTACTTTCAAATCAGCAAGGTCCATTTATAAAACACCAAACTTCTTTAATACTTTGTCAGGGTCCTCATAATAATCATTCAAAATCTTTGCAACTTCCCTGAAATTGAAGATGTGGCTGCTGTACATTGTCTCAAGGAGCTTTGTCCTTTTTGCAAGCTCTGACTCAAGCTGCTTCATTGACATTCCTGTGTTTCTTGATATTTTCTCAAAAATAACGCTCCTCTTGCTTGAAGCAAACTGGTCTTTTGCAGGCAGCCATACATACTTGTGGTTTATTTTTGACTTGGACATGTCCTCATCTATTTTTTCAATTTCCTCTATGGCCTTAATTCTTCTCATGTTCTGCTCCTTTGTCTTTACATGCGCGCATATGCAGACTATGTCCAGAACTTCTACAAGCGAAGATGAAAGGTTGATAGGCGGAGTCTCAAGCCTTCTTATGAAAGTTTCAACAGAACCTGCGTGGAATGTTGAAAAGCACGGGTGCCCTGATGCCATTCCCTGGAACAAGACTGAAGCTTCAGCTCCTCTTGCTTCACCAACAATAACATAGTCAGGGTTCTGCCTGAAAGTCTCTCTCAATAAATCAAACAAGCTGACTTCACCGTATTTTTCCCCGCCTGCAAGATTTGGCATTCCAAACCCTGCCCTGCTGACAGACGGAAGCCAGTTGCTGTGCGCAAGATTAAGCTCTCTTGTATCCTCAATTGAAACAATTCTTGCTTTCGGAGGAATGAAGTGAACAATTGTGTTCAGGAAAGTTGTTTTTCCTGATGCAGTCTCGCCTATAACCATCACATTGAACCTGTACTGTATTGCCATCCACAAATATGCCATCATTTCAGGAGCAATTGTTCCATAGCCTATCAGATGGATTGCTGTCCAAGGCTCTTTTGTGAATTTTCTTATTGTAAAAGTCGGGCCTCTTGTTGTAATGTCCTTTGTGTAAGTTGCATTAACTCTTGAGCCGTCAGGCAAAGCTCCGTCAAGAAGAGGATTTGCGTATGAAACATATCTTCCTGTTTTCTGGGCAAGCTTCTCAACAAAGTCTCCAAGCTTTTCCAAATCCCTGTAAAGGATGTTTGTCCTCATGTTCTCATATTTTCTGTGTACAATAAAGATTGGATAGCCTGTTCCGTTGCATTCAATATCCTCTATGTAATAGTCCCTGAGCAAAGGCTCGATTTCATTCAACCCAATAAAGTCCCTGTAAACATAGTACATTAATTTCAGGTAAGTTTCTTTGCTTATCGGGACGGCAAGCTCTTCAAGCAAAGACTTTACATTTTCCTCAATATACTTTATCAAGCTTGAAGGCTTTAGTTTTGTAAAAGAAACTGTAAGCATTTCCTCTATGCCTTTTCGAAGAATTGCAAGAAGATTCCTCTCGTCCTTCGTAAGCTCAGGCTGTTCAACAAAATAAACAAGCTCACCTACATCCTCACTCCAGAAAATATGCGCATATGCGTATGGCGGGATTAGTGGATACCTTATGTTTATTTTCTTTGTGTCCTTGAACTCAGGAAGCTCTATCAGCCTCGGCCTCAAATCTATCCTGAACTCAGGGCCTTCTGCTGCCTCTTTTTTCTTGAAAAAGCTGAATTTCTTTTTTTCTTTTTTTGGCTTTGCTTCTTCGTGCGGTGCTTCTAAAACAACCTTTGGCTCTGCCATTTTCGGCGGCTCAAATACTGGCAAAGGCTTTGGAACTGGTTTGATTTCTGGCCTTGGAATATTAACAGGCTCTGCCATTTTTGGAGCTTCAGGAAGCTCTAAATCCAATACTCGTTCAGGACCGCTTGGAGCGGGGATTTTTGGCTCGCGGAAAACAGTTTTCTTCGGCTGCCTGTCTCCGTGGAATAATCTTGAGAAAAATGACTGCTTTTCTTCATCAGGTTCGTATAAGTTGGGCTTCATTTCTGGTATGTGAACCGGCTCTTCAAGCTTTTCTTTTACTGCCTGAGTAATCTCAACTTCATCTCTTGGTTTTTTCTCTTCCTCTTTCCTCTGCTTTTCTAGCTTGTGCTGCTCAAGAATATCTCTTGCTTTTTTGAATTTTTCAGAAGGCTCTGCAGCAGTTCCTTTAAGCCCCAAAGGCTTCTGCTTAATCAATAATTCAAGCTCGGCTTTTGCATTGTCAAGACTAGAAACATTGCCAACTATTTTGTCAGCAAAAACATCCGTTTTAATGCTTGGCTTCTCTTCAGGCTCTGGCTTCTTTAGTGTTGGAAGAACAATCTTAGGCAGCTTCAAATCTTTTTCTCGTTTCGGAGGCTGAAGCTCTGGCTTTGTAGGCTCTTTGATATCAACATCATCTTCTTCCTCTTCTTTTTTCTTCTTGAACCTGTCCATAAATTTCTTTGACTTCTTTTCGCGCTCATCCCGTATTGGAAAAATTAAATCATCGTCTTCTGCCATTTCATCATCTCTTTTTTTTATACTCAGTAAGTATTTTTTTAGCTTTTGAATATTTCTCATCTTGAGTCTGTACTGGAACTGTTGCCTGCGGTTTTGGTTTCTCTGCAGGCTTCTGCATCAATCCTTCAAGCTGTTTTTTTGCTGTATCGAGCTGTGAAACATTATGCTTGATTTTCGGGATATTCTGCTGTGGATTTGGAGGCGTAATAACAGGAACCTCCTGCTTAGTTTCTTCCTGCTTGTGTTTTCTGTGCAGGAGCCTGCTCAAAAAATGTTTTGCGTGAACTACAAAATTATCATCTGCCTCTGTTCTCTCAGGCATTATCAACTCATCGTCAACTTCATCCGGCATTTTAGTCAGCATCTGCGTTTATTGTTAAAAAGTCCGCGCCTCCTTCAAGTGTGAATCTTATTTTTAGCGTGCTGTTGATTTTTGCAACAACTGTTGCACTTCCAAAGTTAGTTCCCTGCCCTGGCTCCAAGCTCACTGAACTGACTGAAGGCAAAAGGTTGCTGTTTATCTTGAAGCTGAAGCCTCCTGTTATTGAATTTCCGTCATCGTTTGTTATTTTTGAAATAATATTATCAACATTTGATGCAGTGTTGTCAAACTCGACTTTAGTTTTTGTGTTTTCAAGGATAGTTTTGTTTCCGCTGACAGTTGCATTGACATCTGCATTTGATTCTATGAAAAGGTGCCCGACTGAAATTTTGGTTCTAGGCTCAATCACATCTGACTTTGAAAGCATCTCCCAGTAAATCATTCCGTTTGATACTTTCAAAAGACCGTCCTGAAGCTGGATTGGCAAAACTCTCTGCGAGCCCGGACCTTCTGATGAAACTCCGATAATGTTCTGGTCCAAATCAAGCATGTCGTTGTTTGCTTTTGTGAACAATGATTTTTCTTTCATTTTTTCAATCAGCGGAAGCACTGCAGTAAGCACGAGCACAATCGCCACGATTAATATTAATGTGTAAAGTGTTGCTGAAATCCATATTGATGCTTTTTTAGCAGCTGCCAACACTTACACCCTGAACTGTTATTTTATTGTCTCCGCACCAGTAAATTTTGTCTCCTTTCTTGAGTGCTGGAACAAAAATGACTGACTTGATTTCTGAAGCAGACGATGAATTTGTGCGTATTTTCCCGACTGCAATTGCTCCAGGCGGAATTGATATTCCAGTCTGGTTTGAGATGGCTGAGTTCTGCAAAAGCACGTTGATATTTACGTTTTCAATTTTCATGCTCTCCTTATTTTCTAGCACGAAAACAAGCTCTTTTGTTGCCGTGTCAAGGCAGATTTGCTCTTTGCCGTCAATATCTCTCCAAACACCCAAGCCTGCAGAGACTGCACAGTCTGTTGTCTGTGTGATTTCCTGGCCTGTTCTTTCCTGCGTCTCTTTCGTGAAAGTTGTTGTCCAGTTTATGACAATGCCTGCGACAATAACTGCCAGAGCAACTATCAGGATTATACTTATGAATGGAGAAATTGCCTTCTTGCCTTTAATCAAGCGAGCCACAGCCTTCAATCACCCCTCTTTTGAAAAATCGGAAATTTGCTTAACCTAATTTCATTACGAGCTTGTCTTTAGTAATGGTTTCATATTTGTTTGAACACGAAACAGGCCCAGTTAGTGCACCAGTGTCAATCCTTGGGACGATTCTGATTTCAGTAATGTTACTTACAGTCGTTCCATTAACATCTTTCTCGATTAGCCCCTTAGGGAAGTTGGTCCAATCAACGACATTCTTAAATGTCAATGATGCCACATCAAGTGGCTTAAAAGTGTAGTTAACTTGACTACGTCCCCCTCGGACTGTATTTGTAAAAACCTGTGCGACGAACTGCGAGATTTCCTTGTCTCCCGCATTTCTAATCAATACACTCAAAGTGGCATTATCTGTGCTATCACTTTCAAAATACTCAGCATTAATCACTTCGAAATCAACTTCCATTGTGCATTCAAGTTTGCCCTCAGAAGCTTCTGATGCAGTGTCCTGGGTTTTTCTAACGAAAGACTCGCCCCAGTTCATGACAATTGCGCCAAGCGCAACTGTAAATGCAATCAGCAAAACTGTTGCTATTAACGGAGAAACTGCTTTTTTGTTCATCATTACGTATCACCCTCTTTTTTTAACATAAAACTATATTATTGAGCCTGCTCAGGCGTGAGCTGCAAACGACTCTGAAATCATCAGCAGCAATCACTGGAACTGCCTCAACCTCCTGTATGGATTTTGAGGAATTAAAGCCAATCCTGAAATCTTCTTTCTGCCCTGGCTTTATCCTTGTTGTTGAGTTTACTGAATCAACACTAAGGTCAGTATAGTGTATCCTGAAGATAATTTCGTCTACAGCTATGTAGAGCTTATTTGTGATGTTGATATTTAAATGTTGCGCTTGACTGCAGGCATCCATATTTATGGCAACACTGTTGCATTCTGTCCTGTCATAAACATATTGAATCGTCTTGACAGTTGACTCTGTTGTCGAGATATACCAAGAATACATTACAACGCCGATTGCAACAGTCATTCCGACAAGCAGAATCCACGAAATCCAAGTCTCTAATCCCTTTTTGTTCATCAGTTCACCTGCTTTACCCTTATGCTGTCAGCTTTTTTCTCATAAAAAAGCAAATGAAGCATATTTGAGTAAGTTGTGTCAAAATGATATTCAACACTGCTTATTGTTATGTTGACAAAGTTTGTGTCTTTGATTGTTTCAGCGCCCTTTGCCAATGCTCCATTAGAAGAGTTTGTCTTATATAAAACATTAGCATCAGACTCTAGCTCGTTCCTTATCTTTGTGTCGTGATTTTCATCAGTAAGAACATAGATAAATCCAAACGTGCTGTCAATATTTTTTGAGTAGACCTTGAAGTCAGATGTAAAGTTCTGGAAATGCGCAAACAAATTAAGATTATTTGAAACTGCCTCATCAACAACAAAAACAGATTCCTTGTAAAAATTCTGCCAAAGCTTTTCAAAACTGTCAATCTGCTTCGTCCTATATTTTTCCTGAGGCATTGTTGAAAGAAGAACAAAGACAAGCACGCATATTACAATAATGCCGAGAAGATAGAACTGCGCTTTTTTCATGTTGTATCAACAGTAACCTGAGTTTTTCCTGCATTCACGCCTGACAAAATTTGCCCCTTATTCCTAAGAACAAGAGAATAAAGCCCTGGACCTATGCCTCTGCTTAATGTTGAGCTGTTAATGTAAACATCATTATAGCTTAGCCCAACAAGGATTTTTGAAACTGACCTTATTGGATACGCAAAGCTCGGGTCAACAAGTGTTGCAAATTTTTTGTCCTGCAGATACCCTTCTCTTGCAGAAACATCTGTTCCTGTTTTTGTAAAAACAATATATACCTCATCTTCCCTAGAATCAATTTGAGAAGTCAAAGACATTGAATTTGAAATTGATGATGCTACTGAAGATGCCAAGCCAACAGTATAGCCTGGCTCAATCTTATAGACGCAGTAGTTTTTGCATTCAGTTGCTCCTGATGCAGAATAGCTTACTGTGAATGTTGATGCAGAAGCAAAACTGGCAAAAACCAAAACAAAAGCCAATGCTAAAACAAGTTTTCTCATTTTATCCTCTTTTTGGAAAAACTACCTTTTCAAGACTTATAAAACTTTCGATAGCAAAAACTTTATAAACCATTGTCGCAATGTTTTCCTTATGCAAGAAATAATTCTCGACTTAAACAAGACAGTGGAAAAGAACGCAGAAACCTATTATGATGCTGCGAAGAAAGCCAAGAGAAAGTATCAGGGAGCTGAGAAGACTTTTGAGGAATTCCAGGCAAAGCTCGAGAAGATGCAGAAAGAGAAGGAAAAGGCAGCTGAAAAACTTGAGAAAGAGAAAAAAGAGCTAAAGCCAAAAACTGAAAAGCTTTGGTACCAAAAATTCAGGTGGTTCACAACTTCCTCAGGATTGATGGCAATCGGAGGCAGAGACGCAACGTCAAACGACATCATAATCAAGAAGCACGCTGAAGCGGGAGACCTTGTTTTCCACACAGACATGGCAGGCTCGCCTTTCTTTGTGATTAAGGCAGAGGGAAAAGAGATTGATGCTGCAAGCATTGAAGAGGCTGCAACAGCAACTGCATCATACAGCAGGGCGTGGAAAGCAAACATGAGCACAACTGAAGTTTTCTATGTCAAGCCGGAGCAGGTTACAAAGGAAGCAAAAGCAGGAGAGTATCTTCAGAAAGGCTCTTTTGTTATCAAGGGAAAAGTCACATACATGCATCCGAACTTAAAGATTGCAATTGGAGTGACTGAAGATGGAAAATTGATGGCAGGGCCTGAGTCTGCGATAAAGAAAAACTGCAAAGATTATGTTGTTATAGTTCAGGGCAATGAAAAGGCAAGCGATGCTGCCAAGAAAATAAGAAAACAGATTGGCGGAGAGCTTGACGACATAATAAGAGTGCTGCCTGCAGGAGGAGTCAAGATTGGCAAGAAGAGTTAGTCTTCACACAGGGCATTCAAGGCACGCTTTCCAGAACAAATTTTTAATGGCGATGACTATTGTATTCATAGTGCTTGTTGTTGCACTGGCTATCCTGATTGTCGCGAAAATAATGCCGCAGGAAAACAATGCAGCTTATTTCATAAACCTGACAGGCTAAAATTTAAATAGTCTGCAGATTAATTTTAAAGAGTGATAGGGTTTGGCTGAAGATAAGAAGAAAGAAGGAAAAGAGGACAAGACGGCTAAGTATACTGTTTCTGAGCTAAAAGACAGAATAGAAAAGGCAGCAAAGAATGCAAAGGATTCTGAAAAAAATAAGAAAACTGTTGAGGCAATAAACAGGTTCTTCAAGGACTACGAAGCTCTGCTAGAGGAAAAAGACAGGGCAAAAGTAATGCCTGATTTCAAGAAAAAAATGTTTAGGGGCATGGAAAAGGACAATCTTAAGGCATACATCGGAAATCCGCACAAGACTTTCACTCTCATCGATGAGAAATACAGCCAGAATATTGAGCCCGCCTATTTCTGGGTTCTTGGGTTTATGAAGGATGATCTGAAGATAGAAAAGATTGAGAAGGTTGTTGACACGTACACTGCGTCAGAAGCAAGCGCATTTGCAAAATCAATGGGGCAGAGCCTCAGCGCGATACAGGACAGGGTTTCCGGGCACATGAGGACAATCGGGCAGCTTGTCAAGGAATTGTTCCAGATGGTAAGGGAGATAAGGATTCTCGATGAGAGGCTTGAGCTTTACGAAGAAGGGGAGAAAGTTGGCAATAAAAAAGAGAATGCTGCTGAAATCACATTAAAAGGAATGTATATTGACCTTGTTGAAGGAGGCGCGCAGTCTCCGAGCTCAGTTTACGGCTTGGCAACAAAAGTCGGGTTTGCTCTTCTACCGGACTTGTTCTTCAGGACGCACATAATTGATCCTGACAAAGTTGGGGATGAAGTTGCAAAGATGCAGTTCAATGAAAAAGTCAAGGAGATTCTTTCAAGAAAGCTACGGGCGTATGCTGGATGGAGAAAAACAACTTACACAACATTGAAGCACAGGAAAAACTTCATGGTAAGCTATATGAAACAGCACTATAATGCAATTTTGCTTAATGTGCAGTGGATTAAGCCTTACCTGAAGACAGTAAAAAGGCTCACATCAAAGCCAGGCGGCGAGGAAATGCCTGACATAGTTGCTGCAATAGAGCAGGCATATATGGAAATCCAGATTTTGGCAAACATAGAGACTTACGGGAATTACAACTCAATAGTTGATGTAAGCTTCAAATTCAGAACAAGCCCTGAGATGATGTATGATTCGCAGAATCAGTACAGGAAGCCCTCGCATACCGGAAGGGTTGAGATGGTTTTCAGCGCAAGAGCAATGACAGATGACCAGATTCTTGCTTACAAAACATCGCTTGAGGTGGAAGATTTTGAGATGATTGGAGCAATAAGCAATTCAATAAAAGAAGCAATGGATGCCCTCGGGGATGACTTGAAAAAATATCTCGAGGAAGCAGAAGGCAAGGTAAAGAAAGATGAGCTTAAGCTAAAAGAAGAGCATGAAAACATAAATGTATTTGAGCCTTTTGTTGAAATCTTCAAAGGCTTCAAGTCAGTATATTATGCATTCGGCTTCCCTGAATTCAAAGGCAAGGAAGAAACTTCAAAATGGCAGTCTGACAAGGATTTTAAGGCAGCAAAAACGAAGTCAACAAAACAAGCATTCCTGTGCTTCTGGATTTACAAGAAATCACACAGAATGATAACGTGGTAACTCTTTTCTGTCTTTTGTGATAAGATATTCCTTTATATTTTTCTCTGCAACATAAAGAATCTGCCTGACTCTCTCCCTTGTCAGATGAACCTTATCGCCAATCTCTTCAAGAGTGTGCCCGTGGGCATAAGGAGGAAAGCCGTAGCGCATCTTTACAAATCTCTTTTGTTTTGAATTCAAAAGAGTTATTGCATGGGCAACATCAATAGTTTTTTCTGATATCTCTGACGCATTTGTCTCAATGCCTGGCTCTAAAAAATTTTCTGAATCACAGGAAACTAACTTGAAATCCTTTCTGGCCAGATAGTTGTCAAGCTCGTATTCGCTGAAACGCCCGCGAATGTGCTTAAGAAATTCCTGCCTTGTTGGAAGAAGCCCGTTGTTGTCAGAGCAAATACTCTGCTCAATTTGCCTTAGCTTTTTCCATTTTGCATATGTTTGCGGCGCAACAAGATAGCTTTTCTGAACGTGCCTGAATATGCCCTGCATTATCCAATGATATGCATATGTGGCAAATCTCGTATTTCGCCTGTAGTTGTATTTCTGAGCAGCCATTATCAAGCCCTTGTTTCCTTCCTGAATCAAATCAAAAAAGTCGATTCCACCCAGATACTTGTACCTGTTTGCAAAAGAGATTACAAGCCTTAGATTTGAAGTCACCAAATTTTCAAGCGCATCCTTGTCTCCTTTGCGTATTTTTTTTGAAAGCTGTTTTTCCTGCATCTGGTTAAGCAAAGGATACTGGGAAATGCTATCAACATACGCTTGAAGGTCGCTGTGCTGAGTCTCTTCTCCCTCAAACTTGGCAATAACTTTATCTTCATATTTTGGTTTTGAAACTTTGCTAACCAAAATTGAAGCAGCAAATTCAGGGTCAATATTCATTGCTGAAACAAACCGCGAATACTCTTTCCTGTTTGAAATCAGAGTTGAAACAACTGCCTGCACTGTTTTTTCAGAATCCTCCATCCTGAAAACAAAAGAATCATTCTGCTTGAGAATCTCAACTTTTACCCCCATGTCAGGAATAGCTGTTGAAATTATTGTTTCAAGGCTTTTAGTTTCCTGTGTTGTTTTCTTTGCTGTTTCCAATCAAAAACACCTTGTCATTCTTTCTTGCTTTAGCACTAACCTTTACCCCTGCTCTCTGCCCCTTATTTATAATATTAACGCTTTTGCTGTCAAGCTGGAGGCTGTCAATTTTCTGCCTGAAAACTCCTGTTGTAGGACCTATTATCATTATCGAATCACCTTTTTTCAAACAGCCTGCCTCAATAAGAATCTCTGCTGCAGAAATTTTTGGATAAAAGTTTTTCACTTTGCCCACATAAGTTTTTGTCTCAGATGCAGCTGAGCCGTAGATGTTTGTCCAGTCGTCATTTGTAGGCAAGCCAATGTAAAAGCCAGACGAAAATTTCCTGTTATAGACTTTTGCAAGCTCTTCTTTAAGCGAAACTTTCAGTTTTTCTGTAAATTTGCCTTTTCCAACTGCATCAATTGCCTGCCTGTAGCATGAAGTAACAGCAGCCACATATTCAGGGCTCCTATTTCTGCCCTCTATTTTGAAAACATCAATTCCTGCATCAATCAGCTTGTCAACAAAATCAATTGCGCACAAATCCTTTGGGCTCATCACCCTGTTGTTCTCAAGCTCAAGCTCGCCGCCTGTCTCCAAATCAGTAACTTTGTAGCCTCTCCTGCACGGCTGCAGGCATTCACCCCTGTTTGCAGATTTCCTGAACAAGAACTGCGACGTAAAACATCTGCCTGAAACAGCAACACACATTGCGCCGTGGACAAAACATTCAATCTCAACATCAAGCTTTTCTTTCTTGATTTTTTGCTTCAGCTCTTTGATTTGCTCCAAGCTCAGCTCTCGTGCAAGAACAATTCTTGAAACAAATTTTGAATAAAATTTCAATGACTCAAAGTTGCTCACACTTGCCTGCGTGCTCAGGTGGACAGGCATCTTCTGCTTTTTGCATTCCTGTATTACTGAGAAATCCCATGCAATGACTGCATCAATTTTTGCCTTCTTTGCCTCGGATATAACTTTTTTCAGTTTTTCAATCTCATTGCCATAAACAACAGTATTCAAAGTCATGTAGCATTTGACTTTTTTAGAATGGCATGTTTCTGAAATCTTTTTGAGCTCGCCAATCTCGAAGTTCTTTGCATTAGCCCTCATGTTAAGGCTTTTGATTCCAAAATAGACAGAATTGCATCCTGAGTTTATTGCTGCAACTAAACTTGGCCAGTCCCCTGCTGGGCTTGTAAGCTCGACCATTAACCTAGGCTTTTTTAATCTCATTAAAAAGCTTTGCTAAAACCTTGTCAACAACCACAAACAAATTGCGTTCTGTTGACTCTGCTGCATAAACTTTTCCGCCATCCAGAAGTTTCCCGTGTATCTCGTATGTGTCTGCGCTGCTGCCTACTGGCTTCATTACCAAAGAAATATTTTCAAACTTGTCGCAGTTGTCAGAAATCCTTCTCGCATAGTTTCCAACTATCTTTTTCAGAATCACCATTTTCCCGCCGTCAAGGTCCCTGAACCCTGAAAGCTGGATTGATGTGCCAAGGTGAATTGTTTCTGCGCTTTCATTTGCCATTATGCTCACCAGAACAGATTACAAAGGGCTGTATTTATATGCGTTTTGGTGACTAACTGAACAAAACTCCAGACATAAAAAACTATAATTTGCCTGTCTTTAGGAACTTATTATATCGCTTTCCTGCATCACGCATTGCCTGCCGTACAGTCATTCCTCTCATGTCAGCCATCATCTGGAAATGCGTCCTGTTTCCAAATTTAGGTATTTTCTTAAAGCCAAAAATGCAGCAGAACCAAAGACATTTTCCTGCGAGCTCAGAATAGGACTTTGCGGTCGTGCCATTTACCTTAATTAACTTATCCAGAATAGGCTTGAACTTTGCTTCATTAAGCTTTATAGTTATCTGCTTGGTCACCAATACCCCTCTATCCCTATGTTTTGGGGCATCTTATTTATAAATGTTTCTAAAAATTCACTCGACAACCCGAATCCTAATTTAAAACAGAAAACAATAAAAAGAACTGCAGTAACGGAGGAGATTATGACAAAAATAGCATTTATCACGCATGGCTGCACAAACAATTTCGCTGAGTCTGAGCTAATGGCAGGAATGCTGAAAAAAGCAGGATTTGCTGTTGCGAAAAAAGAAGAGGCAGACATAATCATACTAAACATATGCACTGTGAAAGGTGAAAAGACTGCTCTTGATGCAATTGAGGATGCAAAGAAGCTTGGCAAAAAAATAATTCTTGCAGGCTGCATTCCCCAGGAATCATACACTCAGTTCAGGGAAGCTCTGCCTGACTCCTGCTTTGTTTCAACGCACAACATAAAAGATATTGTGTCAATTGTTGAGGAAGCGAGAAACGACAGTGTTGTTGATGATATTGCTTTCAAAAACGAGGTAAAGCTTGGCGAAAGATTGAGAGGCAATCCTGCTGTCGGCATTATTCCTATACTTTCTGGATGCACTAACAGCTGCAGCTATTGTTCTGTTAAATTGATTAAAGGAAACCTGCTTTCATATCCTGAGCAGGAAATAATGAAAGAAGCAAAAAAAGCAATAGATGAAGGATGCAAAGAGCTTTGGATTACAAGCATGGACAATTCATGCTATGGGCTTGACAATGGCAAAGCAGCCCTGCCTGAGCTTGTTAAAAAAATAGCAAATTTTCCAGGCAATTTCAAGATAAGAATTGGAATGATGAATCCAAAAAACCTTATCAAATTTGCAGATGAGATGATTGAAGCGTATAAAAACGAGAAAGTTTTCAAGTTTCTGCATGTTCCTGTGCAGTCTGGAAACAATGAAATATTAAAAGCAATGAACAGGGGCTATACTGCTGAAGAATTTTTGTCTGTAATCAAAAAGTTTGAGTCAGCAATCCCAAATCTTACAATTTCAACTGACATAATATGCGGATTCCCTGGCGAGACTGAAGAGCAGTTTAACGACACTGTTAAGCTTGTCAGCAAACTGAAGCCAGACGTACTTAATATTTCAAGGTTTGTTGCGAGAAAAGGGACTAAAGCAGAAGCAATGGAAAATCAGGTGCACGGGAACATCACAAAGGAAAGAAGCAGGATTCTTACATCAAGGCACGATAATATTGGAAAGATGAAAAACGAGAGATGGATGGGCTGGCAGGGGCCTGCAATAGTTGATGAGAAAAATCCAGACGGGACTTTTGTTGCCAGAAACTATGCCTACAAACCAATACTGATTAATTCAAGCAAAGACATTTTTAATAAGATCGTGCATGTTAAGGTAAAGAAAACACAAAGCCATTATTTGACAGGAGAGATAATATAACAAAACTAGGGGAGTTCTTTTTGCTTTCTTTTTGAAAAAATAATAAATGCAATAATAACAATTACAGCAATAACTGCAATCCAAACTAGCCTGTTAACTAACCTTCGCCCAAGCCCTTCCACAGGCGCTTTTGGCGCAACTTCTTTTGACTTTGTTTCATTTACAGTCACATTTTGCTTTTTTTCTTGGGGAGCTTCTATAACTTTTGCTCCTGGCTTGCAGTCTTCTGGGCACGTATTGAAATTTTCATTACCCTCGCAGATAAAATTTAAATTGCATTCTTGGATATAAGGAAGATTCAGCTCTTTTTCAATTGCTGAAAATTCAATACTCTTGCTACTTGGCCTGTAGCCTATCTTTGAAGCATTCACCATTAATCTATAAATGCCTAGCTGGTTAACTGCAATATTGGTTGGCAAGCTGAGTGTTTTGATAGTACCATCAGGAAGAACCAATATTGAATCTAAAACCAAATCAGAGCTAGTGGCATCATAATCAAGGTATACGTTCTCACCCTTGGGAAAGACTCTTGATTCTGTTAAACAATTCTTGTCTTTGCATGTTTTTAATTCAAGAATAATACTTGGCGGGGTTGTGATATTAATTTTTTTTATAGTAACCTTTTCAATTGGCTGGGTTATTTCAATAATCTCTTGGCATGTTTGAGAATAAAAATCGCCAGACACAGTAATATATTTAAATTCCGCATTAAAAGCTTCATTAGCAGTAAGGTTTACAGGGCCAGAAAACAAGTTTGGCTGTGTAACTGCAGGACATTCCACTTTGGGTGTAAAAAAAACAGTTACGTTTTCATCTGATATAATTGAATAATTAAATTCTATCCTGTCGCCAACTTCAAAATTATCAGCTGATGAAATGTTCACTGAAATTTCAGCACAAGCAATATTCATAGCAAGTACGCTGCATAAAATCCAGACAACTAATTTGTCTATTTCCAAAATTCCCACCATTTTTTATCTTTATTTTCAGCAAAGATTGGTACCGGAGGCTCTAGCCAGCTTGCATTGCCTTTAGGAATGTTTAATATCAAAGTAGGATCGCCTAAAAAAAGACCCTGTCCAAGTCCTGTCCGTGGTTGAGGGTAATCATTGATTAGCAGAGTATTAAATATTTCTCCTAATGTCTTAGATTGGGACAAATAAAACAATACTTTGTTAGGCGAGGCCTGGTGGCAGACAGGGCAAGTGTCAATGCTGCCAGTTGACTCCTCTGTCATCCCAAAATATGCCATTCCGCCTTTTCTTAAAAAGTTAGGTCCAAAAGCTTTTGTAGCTGAAAAAGCAGGCTGTGAAGCTCCTTTCAAAAACGCACCAGTAACTGCTTGAAAATATGAATTTGTTAAACAAACCCAGGTATAGCCAAAAGAAAGGTCTAATTTTGGCAAAATTTTATAGTTTAGATAATCCATGCCGCCGCCTATGCCAGTCCACCCCATAGGGTCGCCATGCCCAAAATATGTAATGAACTGCTTTTTCATAAACTGTTCAGAGTTGTAATTGATATAGTTGCAGCCGGCATTAATGATATATTGTCTTGGTTCCCGGGTCATCGGATTAAAACAATCAAAAGAATAGCCATTATTTTTTGCATTTTTCAATATAGCAGATATCACACCTGAATAATATATCTCTAAAGGCTCTGCCTGCGAGTCGTCAGAAGGCCAAAAATGGGTGGAGAATACAACACCAGTATATTTTCTATCAGGATAAGTATTTGCAAACAAGTCATCATAGAAAACAGACCTCATAATATATGAGGATACATCAGAATTACTTATGCCGTATATCCTTCCTGTCTTAAGCTGGAAATGCAAATTTATGTCACAGAGCCCCTTATTCCCATTGTAAGGAAATTCACATTTATTAGCATATGCAATGTCAGTATTCATTCTTAGGCCGTCTGACTCTGACAGGTCAGTCATTATGTTAACTGAGTCTGGGATGTAGTCAGGACTGGCAATAATAGTAATAAATTCTGGCGGATTTTCACTTCCAAAAAATTTCAATATTTTTCCAATAATACTCTTCCTTATTTTCAAAGCATTTTGAATAAGAGCATTGTTAATATTTTTAACAGAACCTGAAAACAGACCGCTTGTAACTTCTTCTTGAAAGAAAATAACTTCTTTTTTGCTGGCTGCAAGCAGAGGCGCAGACATAGAAAGGGATCTAAATCCATGACTAATAACACCGCCCAATTCAGTCTTATACGAGTCAGTCAAACCAGAACTCATATCATTCGGATTAACAATAATTATTTTATTGCTGTGCGTTAGTTGAATATACTTTTGCTGCAATGTTTCAAGAGTATAGCTTTCATTACATGTTGAGTTGCCAGGACACATTACATCTCCTACAAGAACAACTTGTTTTCCATTGAAATTCTCAGGTTTGTCTAAAATCCCTCCCTGTATGACCAAAGGTGCATTTATAAAAGAAGCATAAACAGAAGCCATCATCGCCAGCTTATAGTCATTTTTAACATAAACAAGAGTATCATAAGAGCTCCAGTAAAGTATTATTGTTTCAGGGTCAATCCTTTGCAGCTGGCTCTGATTTAGCCCAGCTCCTAATTCATTTGCAGCAACAAGCAGGTTGTCAAATCCCTGTGGAGTTTCCCCAACCAAAGTAACTTTTTCTGTGTTATATTGCTGCATAAAATGTATTAATGAATCTGCATCAAAACTATTATTTTCTTCATGGAAAATTAATAATGGCTGCTTGTGCACTTCATTTCCTGCAGTCCAGACAGTTAAAGGAACTAGCTGCAATACTGTTTTCCAGTCTTTGTCTGAAACAATAAACACCTGGTTTTGCCTGTCAACCTCTGGGCCTGAGGGGCCGAACTCGCTGAAATGGCTAATTGGAGTCACAAGCCTGTCTTTCACAACATCAATATTTGAAGGCAGTGAAACCCACTTGTTTAAAGCTTTATCAAAATATTTTACTTCCAATTCCTGCTCATGGAATCCAGGAGGCAGGTCAGAGTCCTTGTAATTTGTTGTCAAAACTGCCTCTGGGGAAAAGGTTGCGCCGTCAGGCTGAAACTCATACCTGAAGAATCCAATAATAGGATAGTCTGCTCCCAGAATCCTCATGCTGATTTTTGTCAACGGCTTTCCTTCTTTATCCAATGCTTTTGTCCCTTTTGGGATTGTCAATGTTGACTGCCCATTTGAAATTGAAATATCTGTTTGGACAATTCCTTCACCGTCAACAGGCAGGTTCTGCCGTGTGATTAAAGAAAGCTGTGAGCTGAACTTGTCCAGGCTTGAAGTTTGCCCTGCTTTTTTGATTACAACTGGATAGTCAATCTCAACAAATATTGCATCAGGCGCAAGCATTGTCTTTGCAGAGATTTTTCCTGCAGAAACAGTTACCCCCTGCGGTTCAAATGCTGTGAAATTAATGCATTTTGAAAGATTCAAGTTAATGTAGTTTGAAATCCTTGAATCATTCAAGCCAACTGCATTTATTGAGCCGAGCAATGTTTGGTCAAGGCACAAAGAAATATATGCCCTTACTTGGTTTACATTAGCTGACCACTCCTGCTGCATTGTTTCTGCAGCCTTTGTCCTGCCAGCACTCATGTAAACAAGCAATGCAGCCATCACAAGAACCACAATTCCGATAACAATAAACAAAGTTGCCTGCCCCTTTTTCATACGGCAACAAAAATGAGGGGGGCTATAAAAATCTTTGCCAGCAATAACGTTTATATACCTCTATACCTCACTTTTTCAAAGATGATAATAAAAGCGGTGATAATAGCAGGAGGAAAAGGGGAAAGATTCTGGCCTCTTTCCAGGAAAAAGACTCCGAAGCAGTGCCTGGAGCTTTTCGGGGAAAAGCCTTTGATACAGCATACTGTTGAAAGGATTCTTCCGCTTGTTTCAATCGACGATATTTATATTTCTACAGGCGTTCATCTTCATGAGCAGATAATGGGGATTGTGCCTGAAGTTACAAACTATATAATCGAGCCAATGCCCCGCGATACTGCTGCAGCAATAGGCTTGTCTGCAGTAAGGCTGACAGAAGACCTCGACGATGCAATAATGATTGTCCTGCCTGCTGACCATTACATAAACGATACTGAGAATTTCCTGCACCATATCAGGACAGGGCTTGAGTTCGCAAAACAAGGCAAGCTTGTGACAATCGGAATAACGCCCAGCTTTCCAAGCACAGGATTTGGCTACATAAAGCCAGGCAGATGCCTTAAAGGAGAGGGAATCAGGGTTTTTGAAACTGAAGAGTTTGTTGAAAAGCCAAGCGAGAATCTTGCAAAAGAGTTTGTTGCAAAAGGCTACATGTGGAATTCTGGAATCTTCATCTGGAAATGCTCAGCCATATTGAATGAGATTAAAAAATCCCTTCCAGCATTATATGCCGGCTTAATGAGAATAAAGCAGTCAAGGGGGACTGACCAGGAGTTCAGCATTATTGAGCAGGTGTTCAGCGACCTTCAGCCAATAAGCATTGACTACGGAATAATGCAGCTTGTGAAAGATGATGTTGTTGTTGAAGGCAATTTTGACTGGGATGATGTAGGCTCATGGACTTCGCTTGAAAGGCATTATCCTAAAGATGAAAATGGGAATGTTGTGAAAGGAAAATATGTTCAGCATGACAGCAATAATAATATCGTATACGGCGGCAAGAACCTGATTGCTACAGTCGGAGTCAAGGACTTGGTTATAATCCAGACAAATGATGCTACATTAATATGCTCAAAAGAAAAAGCGCAGGATGTGAAGAAGCTGGTTGAGAAAATGGCTGCTGATTCAAGCTTGAAACAGTATCTTGAGTAAAGCATAAAGAAAGGTGAAATTATGGGAATCTACAAATCTTATGATGTGAGAGGTGTTTATCCTTCTGAACTTAACGAAGAGACTGCCTATAAGATAGGAAAGGCATTTGTTGATTTTGTAAAAGCAAAAAAAGTTGTTGTTGGCAGGGATATGAGATTAAGCTCAGAGACGATTTTTGATGCCTTGGCTAAAGGCATTACTGAACAAGGAGCAGATGTTGTTGATATAGGCTTATGCACGAGCCCTATGCTGAGTTTTGCAGTTGCATTCTACGAAGAGCCTTCTGGAATAATGATTACTGCATCGCATAATCCGAAAGAGTATAACGGATTTAAGATGTGCGGGGAAAATTCAGAGCCCATTGGCTATGATGACGGAATAAATGTTATTGAAAAAAATGTAAAGGAAGGAAAGTTTAATGCTTCCAAGAAAAAAGGAAAGATTGTAAAAAAAGAAATTCTTAAAGATTACCTGAAATTTGTTTTGAAATTCGCAAAAGGAATAAAGCCTTTAAAAGTCGTGATTGATGCCGGCAACGGAATGGCTTCTCTTGATGCGCCTGAATTTTTCAGCCAGCTGCCGTGCAAGACAACAAAACTGTTCTTTGGCATGGACGGAAGTTTCCCAAACCACGAAGCAAATCCTTTGAAAGAGGAGAATCTTGAAGAGCTGAAAAAGAAAGTTGTTGCTGAAAAAGCAGACTTGGGAATTGCATTTGACGGCGATGCTGACAGAGTTGGGTTTGTTGATGACAAAGGCAAGGCTGTGCCAAACGACATAGTTACAGCGATTATTGCAAACGAACTGCTCAAGGAAAAACCTAACTCAAAGATTGTTTATGATTTGAGAAGCACAAAAGCTGTAAAGGAGATTATTGAGGAAAACAAAGGCATTCCCTTGATTAACAGGGTTGGGCACGTACACCTGAAAAAAAGGCTGAAGACTGAGAATGCAATTTTTGGCGGCGAGCTTTCAGGGCATTATTTTTTCAAGGACTTTTTCAACTGCGACAATGCAATGATTGCTGCAATAATAATCCTGAACATAATTTCAAGGGGAGAAAAGCTTTCTGCGCTTGTCAAGTCAATGACAAGATATGCAGCATCTCCTGAGATTAATTTCGAGGTACATGACAAGGACAAGGCAATCAAAAAGATTGAGGCTGAGTTCAAGGAAGGAAAGAAGTCATACATTGACGGAGTCACAATTGAGTTTGATGACTGGTGGTTCAACCTGAGGGCGAGCAACACAGAGCCGCTTTTGAGGCTGAGAATCGAGGCAAAGAACAAAAAAATGCTTGGCGAAAAGACAAAGCTTCTCGAGAAGCTTTTGAAGGAGTAGCTTTTTATAGCTTCGAATACTTTCTTTTAACATGGCAGACAAAAGCGCTGAAGAGCAAAAGGCTAACTGCCCGTTCTGCAAGATTGCATCAGGAGAGTTTCCATCAAAAATAGTTTTTGAAGATGACAAAATAATTGCAGTTCTTGACATAAACCCTGCTGTGAAAGGGCATGTCCTTGTCCTGCCAAAAGAGCATTATCCGTTTATCGGCATGCTACCTGACAATATATTCTCGCATTTGTTTGAAATGTCTGCTGAAATTTCAAAATGCATTGAAGAAGCCATGCTCTGCCCGGGTGTTGAATGGTTTATTGCATCTGGAGGCGCTGCAGGGCAGCAGGTTGCGCATTTTATTCTTCATCTTGTTCCAAGAAATGAGAATGACAGACTGGATAATTTTGAGCTGAAACAAGGAGCGGCCAGTGAGCAGGAATTGAGCGACATAAAGGCAAAAATACAGGAGAAAATGTCTGCAGCAACTGGAAAGAAAGCAGAGAAACTCACAAAAGAAAAGCTTCTCGAAGTTATTGAAAAGAGCCCGCAGCTGAAGCAGGCAATGATTGAAAAGCCAGAGGAGTTCAAGAAAATGGCAGAGACAACCCCGCAGCTAAAGACGATGTTTGCAGGATTTGATATTGATGAAATAATCAAAGAGCTGAAAGGCGGGAAGAAGGAAGCAAAACAAAAAACTGGGAAAAAATCTGAAGAAAAAAAAGAAAAATCAGGACTTGACGAAATTTCAAAATTGTTTAAATAAAATGGAATGCGATATTTGCGAAAAGCTGAAGAAAAAGGAAAATGTTGTCTACGAAGACGATAAACTAATTGCAGTGCTTGGCACAGCTGTTGCTGGGCATATTCTTGTTATTCCAAAAAAGCATGTTAAAAAATTCAGCGAGCTTGGCAAAGGAGAGGCTGCGCAGATTATGAAGACTGCAACAATGCTCTCAACAATAATTTTTGAGGTTTTGCAGCTGCACGGCACAAACATTATTGCAAACACATCAAAGCCCCATCTTTATCTTGAGATTGTGCCAAGAAAAATGGATGATAACCTTGACCTGCTGTGGGAAAGAAACCCGCTGCCTGAAGAGCAGCTTTCCGAAATCCAAAAAAATATAAAAGACAAGACTGATTTAATTGGAGTGAAGAAGCCTGAGGCAAAAGTGGAAGAAAAGCCAAAAGAAGAGATTAAGGAAAAAGAAGGCATAATTAACTATTTTCTAAAGCAGCTGCAGAGAATACCTTAGATTTTCCCTGATTGGGGGTTGCAAAATATATTTATAGTCAATATCTATCTCTGATTATGCATGCACTTAATCGTACATGCCTTGCTGCTTGTAACGGGGGTAAACGATAGATGACCCGTTACGGCAATAATTTCTATGAAATGCAGACAATATTTAATCATAAGGACGCAGCCAAGACTGACTGTTGCAGACAACTTTGACTTATATTATAAGAATGCCTCTTGCAGGGAGCCATTTTCTGTTACAAAAAATGAGTATGACTGGCATAGCAATTTTGTAAAGTTTGGCAATGTGTGCAGGCGCATTGCAAGTGAAATTTGCGATGAAGGACTTGAAAATATTATTTTTAGGGCAGTGTCTGAAACAAAGCCAATAACTGAGAAACAAACAGAATATCTGGACAAAGTAATAAGCTTGGCGCTTAAAGGAAAGCAACAGGAATCTTTTGAAGAAATTCCATATTTTATTAAAATGCGCGGATGCATAAACTGCGAGCAGTCTAAAAAACTAAAAGAAAAAACAGGAAAGGACTATGGATTTGACCACGAGTTTATGGTTAAGTGCATCATGATGTGCGAAGGCTACAGCCTTGTGAAGCCATTTTTTGACCCAGAAGAGGTTGTACGTTTGGCGAAGAAAGAGAACACGCCTGACGCAATAAAATTTGCAAAGAAGTATTGTTCTGAAACCAATAAGAGATTTGGCAGATTCTACGAAAGCATGGGAATTTCTATTAAGGAGATTATAGGCAAATTGTAATATGCGCTGAAATGAAAGTGGAAGGAATTTAAATACTCCCCGTAATGCTCGAAAAATATTCGGATTTTCTTGGCAAAGGAATTTAAAGATTAAAAATAATAAATAACATGGAGGTGGCGATAAGTTTATATAGAAGTAAGATTAATCTTACCATATGGACATCGCAATAACAAAAATGAGCTCAAAAGGGCAGATTGTGATCCCGCAGGAAATGCGGCAGGACATAAAGGAAGGGCAGAAACTTGTAGTCATACAGGCAGGGCACCAGATAATCATTGAAAAAGTTGATGACCTCAGCGAAAGCCTTAAGGAAGACTTGATTTTTGCCAAACGCACAGAAGAAGCCTGGAAAAAGTACGAGAAAGGCGAATTCAAGTCCATGCCAATGAGCCAATTCTTGAAAGAACTGAAGAAATGGTAATCATACTGGTTGAGACAACCGATGATTTTGAAAAGACTTTGAGAAAGATAAAGGATCCTGTGCTCAAGGAAAGAGTGAAAAAGCAGACTGCTAAAATAATCAACTATCCTGAAATCGGCAAGCCCATGAAAAACTTAAGAAAAGGCACACGCGAGCTTTACATACCTCCGTTCAGGCTTTCATATGCTCTTTTGGGTAACAAAATAATTCTTCTTGACTTGTATCATAAAGACGAACAGTAAATTATCTAGAATTTGTTGCTGACAATCCACTAGGGAACATAAATCTCTGACTGAACAATAGGATATAGAAAACTCAGCGTGTCATCATACATTTTTTTATCAATAACCCGCATTTCTTCAAATGTTGATTCTGAATTTATTGGAGTTTTTCCTTCCTTGATATGTCTTGCGCCGCTTTCAGCCAAATAGCCTGCTGCACGCACTCTGTGAATCAGTGCCCCGCCTTTATTCCAATGCTGAGAAGTCATGTATATTTCACTGAGCACATTACATACTATTTGTTTTTCCAGCCTTTTTTCCAATTCCCCCACACTAATATCAAGAGTCATAACAACTCACAAATGTACGTAGCATTAACCAAGAATTATAAAAAGCTTTAGGCAATATCAACTAGAACTTCTCGCTGCCAAGCCACTTAGTCACATTCTTTCTGTACCTGAACGGCTCGTCAAACTTCTGATTCAGTGCAAAGTACTCTTCTTTGATTTTTTCAATCGGAACAGCGGGCTTTCCTTTCAGAATGTTGAAAATCGAAGGATTCAGGACTGCGGCTCTGCCAATCATAACACCCTTCACGCCTTTAGCTTTAAGAAAATCAACCTGCTCTTTTGTCTTAATATCTCCGTTTGCAATTATCTCCTTGCCAGTCTTCACGCATTCATCATACACATTATAATCTGGAGCCTCATCAAAATTCTGCGCGCCGTGCCTTGCGTGGACTACAAAAAAGTCTGCATCAACTGCATCAATCAAATGCAAATGTACTTTGTTTTCCTTGTCTTTCTGGTTTAAGCCAAGGCGCATTTTAATTGAAATAGGATGTCCTGCCTCTTTGAAAAGAGCAACAATTTTCCTGACCTTGCTTATTCTTCTTGTCAGCGCGCAGCCCATGCCCAAGCCGACAACCTGAGGATTCGGGCAGCCTAAATTAAGGTTAAAGCCTTTGAAGCCAGGCGCAGGCTTGAATAGCGTAAGAAATTTTTTGAAATAAGGCTCCTGAACTCCCAATAACTGGATGACTGTCGGAGTATCGTCATGAAAATCAAGCCTTGCCCAAGTGAGTTTGTTCTTTTTTGCAAGCCCTTCAACTCGAACAAGCTCTGTAAAAGTTAAATCTGCGCCATATTTGTGGCAGATAGTTCTAAAAGAATTGCTAGACATATCTTCAAGCGGCGCAAGCATGTAACTGAATTTTTCTGCCATTGAGACAGGCACCACAATTGTAGTTATAAAGTTTTCCGAACAAACAGAAATGCTTAAATAACAAACAAAAACTAGAACATGGAAGAGGTGGTAAAATGTTAGCAGCAGAACCAATTGATTTATCGAAAGTTAAGAAAGAGGATATAAACAAGGAGATTTGCAGGCTTGGCATGATTGCTGAACTTGATGCAGTAAACCTGTACGAGCAGCTTGCTGCAATGACAACAGACAATGGAATAAAAACCATGCTTTTGGACATTGCAAAGGAAGAGAAAACCCATATGGGCGAGTTCCAGGCTTTGCTTTTAAAGAGAGACGAGCAGCAGGTTAAAGAGCTTGAAGCAGGCAAAAAGGAAGTTGAAGAAAAAACTTAGCTATTGATTTTTTGAAAGGCTTTCCTTAAACCTTTCAATTTCGCTGAAATTCAATTTCTTAGTCTTGAATTTATCTGCATCCATCTCGTCAAGAATGTTATATATTAAATGAGACGGGTCATTTTTTATAAGGCTGTAATTTGAGAAAACAAAAAGTTTCTGCATCTCAATGTACTGCCCATGAGGGTGCTTGGTCTTCAGCTGGCTGAAAAAAAAGTCCATTTCTGAGACATCCTTGAATCCAAACAGCGCAACATGCGTTGAATTGCCTTCAGGAATTCTGTATGCATTAATCACCTGAGGCATCTCTGAAAGGAATTTTTCTATGCCAAGCTCGCCCAGCTCATTCCATCCTTTTGGCAGGAATTTCATCCATGCAAGCCCTAAGCCTGTGCCGCCAAACTTTCTCTGGATAGTTGAGTCAACCTGATAGAACTTGTTGAAAAGTTTGGGTATTTTGTCCTCAGCTATTCCTATGCCCTTGTCTATAACCTCGACGTGCACCCTGCTGCCTTTTTTCTTTGCAACAACCTGTATCTCTGAATTTTCATCTGAGAATTTCACTGCATTATCCAGCAGGTTTGTGATAACTTGCATAAGCCTCATACTGTCGCCTGTAACCTCAAGCTTGCCTTCAACTTCCGCTTTTAGTTTGATTTGTTTTTTGTCTGCAACCAGCTGCCTGTCCTTTAAAACATCCTCAATGATTTTGTTCAGACTGAGCTTTGCCATTGAAAACTGCATCCTGCCAAGCTGGAGCCTGCTTATGTCAAGTATGTCATTAATCAAAGTCTTCAGCCTGGTAGTGTTTCTTGATATTGCCTCCAAGCTCGCCATCTGCTCCTTGGCAGACATTTTAGAGCCTGGCTCTGAAAGCATTTCCAGGTGAACTTGTAGCGGAGTTAAAGGAGTCTTTAGCTCGTGAGAAACCATTGAAAGGAACTCATCTTTTCCTTTGTCAAGCGCTTTGAGCTTTTTATTTGCTTCTGTTACGTCCTCAAGGATATTGAAGGTTGCAATCTTTGCATTCTCAAGCTCCTTGTTCTTTGCTTGAATCTCTTTTGTCCTTTTTTTAACAAGGGTTTCAAGCTCAGTTGATTTTTTCCTCTCAGATTCAATTAGCTTTGTTTTCAAAATCTTTAAATCAGAGGCAGTCTTGTTGAATATGGTGGAGAGTTCTACTATTTCATCACTGCCTTTAGATTTCAGCTTAAAGTCAAAATCACCTTTTCCGATTTTTTTAGCAGCATCCTTCAAGCGGGATATCGGCTTTGTAATCAAGGAAGACAACATCATGCTTAAAAATGATGAAATCATCAAAAGCCCCACTCCATTCAAAATTACAACGTCCTTTAACTTCTCAGTAACTTGATTGACTTCTTCCTCGTTTATTTCTGCAACAAGGCAAATCTCGCTTTTGGGAAGCCATACATAAGCTCCAGTAACTTTTGTTCCTGAATAATCTGCATAGTGCATATGCCCTGAATTTCCTTTAAGGCAGTCTTTTACACCCTCTGTGTAAATTGCTTTGTGGATTAAAGAGCTATTTGCAAATTTTAGTTGTGTGACAGGATAGTTGAACTGGTTTACAAGGTATGTCTCTCCAGTTTCCCCAAGCCCTGCTCTCTCAAGCATAATATCAGAGATTTTGCTTTGGTTTACCCTTCCTGCAATAACCCCGAAAACATTGCCTTGTTCGTCTTTGACTGGCGCTGAAACAACTATTGAAGGCTCGCCAATTGAAAGGTCATAAAAATAGTTTTGGACATACGAAGAATTAAGGCCCTCTGTAAAATATTCCTCGTTTGTCTTAATCTTTCCTTCCTGCATCGGGTATGTTGAAAAATCAACAACACCTTCTTTTGTAATCACAAACAGCTCTGAAAAAGGAATATACCTGAGCTTTTGCTTCAACACATACGCCACATCCTCTTCAGCCTCTTCTTCCTTATCGTTAAAAAATATTTCTTGCTCAGAAGAATGGAATTCCTTAAGATAATCTAAAATATCTTCTGACTCAGAAAGCTCACCTATAGTGCCTTGGGCAGTTTCTACCAAATTCTCAAACTGCCTTTCTTTCAAAACTAGAACACCGCTAAGCTGGGCTTCTGTTCGCGCCTCTATTGCAGAATTGCCGTAAATAAAAAAAATAACCCCGCTAACCAGAGTGACAAGAACTGCCATAGATACAAACATCAATACCAGCTGAATGCTTAGTTTCACTTTTTACCCTTAACTTAAAAATTCATTAGTAAAAACTTTATTTGCATCAACTTTCTGTTTCATAACCCCTTGCCTGAAAAGAATATCCTGTGCACTTTCAAAAACATCAGCCTCCATCCGCCCAAGCTTATCTTTTCCTGTATGAATAAGCGGTGAGCTTGCTTTTAGAACAAATTCAAGATGTTCAGGCTTAATTTCAGGCTCATATTTCAATGCCATTCTTGATGCAATCTCTGGGTTTTCCAAAGAATATTCCCAACCTTGCGTGACTGCCTTAACAAATGATTCAACCAGTTCAGGGTTAGTTTGTATTGTGCTTTCGCTTGCAGTAATTATGTCTGCGTACCAGTTAACTCCGTAATCGTAAGGAGACAGCTGATTAAACTCCCCAACTGCAGCCTTAACAGAATCTCCATCAGTCACCCATCCTGCTTCAACATCATATTCCCCTGATGCCAGCTTGTCATATGTGTAGTCCCTATCAACAATATCCACTTTTGATGCAGGTATTCCCATTTTTTCAAGAATGGCAACTAATGGGTGTCGTTCAGAGTAAGCGACACCAACTGTCTTTCCAACATAATCCTGAAGCTTTGTTATATTGCTCTCTTTTTTTGAGAAATAGGCTGTAGGGATTATCCTGTAGTCTGCAAACACGGCCTTTACAGGAAGACCCTGCTCTTTTGCAAGAAGTAAAGTATCTGTCTGAAGGAATACAAAATCAAATTTGTTATTTACAAGATCTGATGCCAAGTCAGTATAATTGTAAGGATAGAATGTGACATTCAATCCTTGCTCTTCAAAATATCCAAGCTGGTCTGCTGCATATAAACCTGCAAACTGGGCTTCATGAATCCAAGACAAACCAACATTAACTTCAGTCAGGCTTTTTTCTTTTGGCGCACATCCTGATATGGCTGCCAGTAAAACAGCCAGGCCTATAAATAGTAATTTTCTCATCATTTTGCCTCTCTTTTCAGTTTTTCTATTTCTTTTTTCAGCTCAATCATTTTCAGCTCCCTATCAACTGCAAACTTTGCGAAATGCTCAAGCTCATCTTTTTTCTGCCTAATATCTTCGTACGCTTTCTTTTTTTCTG